>JAESFL010000178.1_pt1 | contig 57044 bp, 52 predicted proteins | sample 9269401 | NCBI WGS metagenome assembly JAESFL01 (sample SAMN14506025, study PRJNA617098) | algae metagenome | isolation source: Gloeocapsa sp. UFS-A4-WI-NPMV-4B04 and co-occurring heterotrophs from desert... | place: USA: Utah | collected 2006-10-01 | reverse complement strand
TTCTCGCGCAGGATGGGGAAGCGCTTCATCGGCCACAGTGATGCGAGTTCCTCGCCGACGCCATTGTCCTCCATCATTCGGTAGGTGAACGGGACGTCGTTCTCGTAGAAGGCGATGAGCGCCTTCTGGCAATAGGACGAGAACGGGTGGGCGAACAGTTCGATGGTCATGCGAAGACCCTCGCGTGTCGACCTTCGATCACAGCGAGGAGATTCTCGATGTGCCAGGTCGTGCCGTGCTCGCGGCCCTTCACCGCGTCATCGCCGCCGAGGAGATAAGAGCCCTGTTCGGTATGGATCAGCCGCGTCTTGTCGCCCTCGGCCCTGAGTTCGAGCGTCAGCAAGGAGACTGACAGCTTATCGGCGTTGTGGAACAGGTCGTAGACGAGGATGATCCGCGCATCCTCCACGATGTCATGCTAGGTGGCCTGGAAGTCAGTGACCAGGCCGCTCGGCCAGCGGGCGTGAAAACGTTCCTTGCCGCCGACCCGGAAGTCGAAGTCGCGGTTCAGGGTTTGGATGTCCGACGGCGCCTTGAACCAGGCGCTCTTGGCCTCAAGGCTGCTATAGGCGGCGAAGACCCGCGCCGGCGAAGCGTTCAGCACCCGCTCGATGGTGAACGTAGCGTTGGTGACGGTCATTGATCCTCCTCAGGGGCGGTCCGGGCCAGATAGACCTCCAGTTGATCGTATTGCTGTTCCCAGAAGCGCTTGCGCTCCGTGATCCAGCGTTCGACCTGGGTCATGGTCCCGATATCCAGGGTGCAGGTGCGAACGCGGCCCATCTTCTGGCTCTTCACTAGCCCGGCCTCTTCCAGAACCTTGAGGTGCTGAACCACTGCCGACAGCGTCATCGGCAGGGGCTTGGCCAACTCGCTGACCGAGGCGGGACCTAAGCTCAGGCGCTCGACCATGGCGCGGCGTCCGGGATCGGACAGGGCCTGAAAGGCGAGGTCGAGCGGTTCAGCCGGATACTGTAGCATTCACTTAAGTATTAATCCGAAGCGAGCGGGAGTCAATTGGCTATTTGGACGGTTCGCTCTCCGCTCTCAGCGGCGACGGCACCTGCAGCGCTCGTCGGCCGAGCGGCCGCTTTCGGTGTCGCGAAATGCGGTGAGCGGCCGAGACGGGCGCAAAGCAACCGTGTCGTGGCATGGCCGTAAGCAGCCGGTCTGCTTTGGGCGATCTAAGTGCGACACCGACATTCGTGCGAGGTCGTTTGGTAGCTTTAAGCTCTGACCCGGGAGGTGCAATACGACCAGATCCGGATCCGCCTCCTGGGGGAGGCCAAGCTTTGTTGAGAGGATCTAGGCAGGTAAGCGGATCAACTGCGACGTTCAGCCATAAGAAATTCTTCGCAGCTTCCATTTCGGTGAGATAATTCAGCCCCGCACTGCGCAAATTTATCTTTGGACGCGACCGCGCTCAAACAGGCGAACTATGCTCGTGTAACTGCGGGTCCGAGCATGCTCTAGTGGCCCTACGCCCTGGCGATCCCTAATATGCGGGTTGGCGCCCGCTTCCAGGAGAGCACGTACTGTTTCAGCGTGCCGCGCCCCACCGTCCCCGAGCACCACCGCTTCCATGAGGGCGGTCCAACCAAGGTTATTCACATGGTCCAGAGGAGCACCCGCTTCTATCAGTTCCTTGACGACACCGTCATGCCCGAGATGCGCTGCCGCGATTAGAGCTGTTCCGTCGTACCGACTGGTGATCAATTTCGCGCTCGCTCCCGAAGAGAGTAGGGCCTCAAGCATAGGGACGTCGTCGCGAACAGCCGCGATGGTCACCGCGTCATATCGTTGATTGTCGAGAAGGTTGGGATCGGCCCCCGCCGCGATCAACTCTCTTGCCGTGGATCCATGGCCCATAAACGCCGCTACATGAAGGGCCGTGCGCCCGTTGTCGTCACGCTCATCCAGATCGCTACCCTTACGAAGGAGACGTTTGACCTCGTCAACTAAGCCCTGGGCTGCGGCGGCGTGGAGGCCATCGTAGGCTGCCAGCTCCGCCGCGGACGGCGGGGTTTGCGCTTGCACGGGACTCAGAGAGATGACGGCGACGCTGAGCAGGGCGGCAGCAAAAGGCAGTCTGGACATCAATGTGCTCCGATACCGGTGGTCCGACTTTCGTCGAGAAGCTCCATGCGCCTATTCGCAGCTTCTGTGTACCTCGTTTCAGCATTATGGCCTTCATTCAGATCATCTCGGGTGAGGGTTTCGAAGAATGCGCCCCTTGGGGTCGAGGATGCTGACCACCTCGCCTAGAAGGAGATCGCGATGAACCTGCACAGTCTTACCGCGATCCTCTTCGGAGCTACCGCGCTGCTAGGGGCAGGCATTGCCCCTGCCGGGGCTCAGTCGGTCCCTCTGTCACAACTTGGAACCCAGACGCATGTTCATGGGCTGGCAGTGGATCGGCAGGATCCGACATACCTGCTCATTGCGACCCATCACGGCCTGTTTCGGGCAGGTCCAGACGGGTCCGCAGAGCGCATTTCAATCGTTCAGGACTTCATGGGCTTCAACCCGCACCCGAGCGACCCGGCCACGCTCTACGCGAGTGGGCATCCAGCTGAGGGCGGCAATCTCGGCTTCATTGCCTCAGGCGATGGCGGGAAGAGCTGGAAACAGATCTCGCCAGGTGCTGACGGGCCTGTTGACTTCCACCAGATGACGATCAGTCCAGCGGACCCGGACACGATCTTCGGAGTGTATGGCTCGCTTCAGGTGAGCCGCGATGCCGGGAGAACTTGGGCCAATGTTGGGTCGCCGCCGGATAGGCTTATAGACCTTGCCGCCTCATCGGGTGATCCGAACACGCTCTACGCTGCCACTGAGAGCGGATTGTCGGTGAGTCGGGACAGCGGAGTGACTTGGGAAACGGTGCTGGAAGGCGCTCCGGTCAGCATGATCGAAGCTTCGCCGGACGGCAGGTTGTACGCTTTCGTATTGGGACGCGGTCTCCTGAGCGCTGACGAGGGCTCGCTCGATTTTCAGGCCATGAGCACCGAATGGGGCGATCGCTTTGTCCTGCACCTTGCTATTGACCCAAGCGAGCCAGCGCGCCTGTTCGGCGCCACACAGGAGGGGGCGATTCTCGCGAGCGTAGATGGCGGGAAGACTTGGACCCCATTTGGCCGGTAGAGGCGACGCGTCCAATTACCCGGAACAAGGGCTATCGGGCACTTTTATTGCCCAACAGCCACCCTGGGCATCAGTGATGGTGGTGATGTTTGTGGACCACGGCGTGCCCACGCCCGCGGGTGATCAGCCACCGATTGACAGGGAATGCCCCAGCCCCTGCAACGAGCAGAGCAAAGGCCAGACTGCCCCAGAATAGCGGATCGTCGAGTCCCGCGTGCATGGCCCCCGGGATCGCCAGCATGATGGCGTTGTCCACGACCTCCATCACGGTGATCGAAACCGTGTCGGCGGCGAAGGCAAGGCTGAGCACGCTGCCCAGCGCCATTCCACTTCTGATGAGCGGAATGATTGTCAGCGCGTAGCCAAAGATGAAGGCAAGGACGACCGCTAACGCAATTGTCGCGACATTTCCCCAGCCGAGCGCGGTCCCAATCACCATGCCGAGGACCTCGCCAATGGAACAGCCGGTGAGACAATGGACCGTCGCGCTGAAAGCGAGCCGATTGAGCGATGCGCTGGCCGCGGTCTGCGGTTCTAGCCCATGCATGTCATGCCCTTGATGGAGATGATCAGTATGGTTGGCCATTTCGTCCTCCGATTTCGAGCCGCCCAGGGCAGCTGAATACCGGCGTAATCCTTCCCACTGCTGTAAGGTCAAGCTCTTTGCGTGCACTACCGGAAGGGCAAAACTCTGACCAGTTGAACCCAACACTGGGGGGAACCGGACCGGTCGTCACCGTGGAGCGGCTGGGCCGGGCTGACCCGCACTATAGCCGCGTAGTTGCGAATATGTGATGGCCTGCTGCGTCGATAGGATAGTTTTCCTCTGCAGGTGGTAGCGCAGGTGTGCGGCCCTGAGTTCCCCCTGCGCTGCCGCTATCCGCATGACGACGCTGTCGAGGTTCTCGGGCGTGATTTTTCCGCTTGCAAAGAGCCTGTCGAGTTCGGTCTCGCCGGCGATCACCTTTTCGCCGACCGCTGTCGTCTCGCTCTTCATCGAGTTCAGAGCTGCATTGATCGAGGAACGCTGTTCGGTAGAGAGGCCGAGTTTGTCGGCGAGCTCGAGCGCGTGCAATGGCCCAGGGTAGCCGTTCAGCTCGGCCGCGAGCGCCAGGCCCATGCCGCGTCCGGCGCGCAGGTCGGAAACCTGCTCATCCGAAAGAGCCTTGATCGATCGCACTTGCAGCCCGGCATAGGGGCTGTGAGCCGTGCGAGAGCTCGCTCCGTGGCTTGTTTGGTGATGCGCTTGAGCGAAGGCTGGGCCGGATAGGGCAACAACGAGCAGGAATGTGACTATCGAAGTCGAGGGCATGTTGGGGTTCCTTTCTGCCCCATGCTTGCCACCTCCGTGCGGCCACCCACATGATCTTGGTCATGTCGCTGTTTAACGCTTTATCCCAGCTCGCCGAACAAGAGATGATGCTCGCCGAAGGTGAGATTCTGTTTCGGCTGGGCGACAAGATCCGGTCAATGTTCCTGGTCGCGTCAGGATCGGTCCGCCTGGTGCGTTACCTACCGCATGGCCCGGCGCTGACCCTGCAGCTGGCCACAGAAGGTTCAATCTTGGCCGAGGCTTCCCTGTTCGCAGACGCCTACCACTGCGATGCGATCGCGGTGTCACCCACCCGCCTGTTCGCGATGCGGCGCAAGATCGTTGAGGAGGCGGTCACGCGCGAGCCCAGCATTGCGCTCCTCTGGGCCAAACACCTTGCAGCGGAGGTCCAGCGAGCACGGGCTCAGGTCGAGATCATCTCGCTCAAGAAGGTTTCTGAGCGCCTGGACGCTTGGCTTATCTTCAGGGGTGATTTGCCCCCGAAGGGGCAATGGCATCGCCTCGCCTCGGAGATCGGCGTCACGCCCGAGGCGCTCTACCGGGAGATCGCGCGACGCCGGAAGACTGAAATGTCTATGTCCCCCTAATCCTGAAGGAGCGTCTGCTTTCGGCAAAAGCGGCTGTTGCCCGCTATGGCGAGGATGGGCGCGAATCAGTCATGTCGTGGTGTGGCCGAAAGCAGATAGTCTGCTTTGTGCCGCTATTGGGCAAGAGCGGACATTGGCCGTCGCCCATTGAAGCTGTCGACCATGCCAGCATAATGTCTGGAGGCCGCCGGAAGTGGCAGCATTGTGATTTCGCCTTAACGCGACTTAACGCACTCAGGCGGGCTTATACGCAATCACCTTCAGCTCTACCTTCACGTCAAACATGAACTTGGTTGGAAATACCGAGCGGACCGGCGGATCTTTGGTGAAGTAAGTCCGGTAAATTTCATTGAACCGGACGAAATCGCGCCCGTCTGCGAGCCAAGCCTGGCAGTCGACCACGTCCTCAAGGGTGCAGCCCGCTGCCGACAGGGCCTCCTGGATGAACCCAAAGGTCAGGTGAACCTGGTCGTCGAACGCGACGTCCTTCCGACCAGCGCCGTCATCAAGAATGTTTCCTTCAGCATCGTAGACGACCTTCAGCGGGTCGAAAGTCCATGGGCCATAGGCAGAGGTAAACACCAGATCACCGGCGCGCACTGCCTTGCTGATCGGCACCTCGGTATGGGCTGGATGGGCTTCCTTCACAATTTCACTCCTCGACAGTGGCTTATGCGGTGCACGAGGGGGTCAAGGGCGTCAAGCCTATTGACATCTGATCACCGGGTTCGGTGTATGTTGCAGCCTGCCCGAAATCATGCCCCGATCGCGGCGCATGGGTGGAAGCATCGATGGACAGTATTTCCAGCCCGACGGTAGGCCGCCGCAAGCGCTCGCATGAGATTGCCGAACTGCTTGGAAAGGCGATCGCCGACGGCGAGTTCGAGATTGGCGCCCAGCTTCCGTCCGAGAAAGTCCTTGCAGAACGGTTCGGCGTGGGCCGACCCTCCGTGAGGGAGGCACTGTTCCTTCTCCAGCAGCAAGGCCGGGTGGACGTGACCAGCGGGACCCGCGCTAGGGTCACCACGCCGACAAACACCTTGCTGACCAGCCAACTGTCCGGCTTCGTGAAACGCACCACATCGACCCCGCAAGGCCAGAACCAGATGGAGCAGGCGCGGCTTCTGTTCGAAGCCGGTGTCGCGTGGCAGGCTGCGCAGGTTGCTACAGAGGAGGATATCGCCCGCCTCAAATGCGCATTAGACGCAAATGTCGCTGCCTTGGGAAACGTCGCAGAGTTCATTCGTACTGACGTGGCGTTCCACTATGAACTGACCGCTATCACCAAGAACGCGGTGTTCTCAGCGACCCACGAGGTTCTCGTCGAATGGCTCATCGATCAGCGCACGACGACGATACACATGCCTGACGCAGACCACTTCTCGGTTCGGGATCACACAAGCATCTACGAGGCAGTGGCGCAGCGTGATCCCATGCGGGCGTTCCACGAAATGGGCAGCCACCTGCGTCTGATCAGCCAACTCTACCACGAATCGAAGCGCCTCTCGCGGGAGATCCTTCGGGACATAACGCGCGACGTCGCCGCACGCATGGACCGTGAGAAGCAGAGCATCTGGGCCGGTTCGCTTTCTCGCCCGTCCGCAGGGTCGTCGGGCGAGAGGAGGGCGGCTCCTCGCAAGCGCGGATAGGGAAAGCGGTGGAAGGCCGAGTTGCCCTGTCCGTCGCAGATTACAATCGGGCGGAGCTCCGCCCAGAACGGCGGAGATACTGAATGGCAGTCGTAGTTCTCGGAGCCGGCGCCGTTGGGGTTGCGACGGCTTGGTACCTCAGGAAGGCCGGCCACGACGTCACAGTCCTGGAACGCCAGAACGGCGCGGCGCTGGAAACAAGCTGGGGCAACGGCGGCGTCATCCACGCGAGCGAGGTCGAGCCTTGGTCACAACCGGGCATGCCGCTCAAGATTCTGAGATGGCTGGGGCAGGAAAACGCTCCGCTTCTGCTGCGCTACGCCGCGATTCCGCACATGTGGCGGTGGGGCATCGCCTTTGCTCGCAACTGCACCAGCGAGAGCTTTGCCGGGAACTCAAGGGCCAACCTGGAACTGGCGCTCTACTCTTTACGCTCTCTGCAGGAAATCGGCGGGGAAACCGGGATCGAATACGACCGAGCCACCACGGGCGTGATGAAGATCTATCGGTCGAAGCAGTCGCTCGACAGCGCGGCGGCCGGTTGCGACGTGCTCTCCCGGTCCGGACTAGGTTATGAGCGCGTCGACGTGGAGCGTTGCGTGGAGCTTGAGCCGGCCCTCGCCCCCACGTCGAAGACGCTGGCTGGAGCCCTTTACTTCGCCCGTGACGAGGTCGGGGATTGCAACAAGTTCACCCAGGGACTCGCCGCCGCTTGCGAGAAGCTGGGGGTTCGCTTCCAGTATTCCACGACGGTGCACGCAGTGGAGACGTCAGGTAACCGCGTCACCGGGATTGAGACGAGCGCCGGGCGGCTCAAGGCTGATGACGTGGTCGTGGCGCTGGGCAGCTTCACTGGGCCGCTGCTCGCCAAGCTGGGCATCCGGGTCCCGATCTATCCGGTCAAGGGGATCTCGATCACCTTTCCCCGCGGAGATTGGGCTTCCGCGCCGCGCATGCCCATCATTGATGACAGCAAGCTGTTCGGACTTGTCCCGATCGGCGACCGCATGCGCATCTCCGGATCGGCTGAAATCACCGGATACGACGCGACGCCATCGCCGACCAGGGCAGATGCCATCATCGCCAACGCCAGCTTCACGTTTCCGGAGTTGCCGCGCCGTTTCGATCGCACAAAGGCACGCATCTGGGCCGGGCTCAGGCCGGTAAGCCCCGCAGGCACACCCATCCTGGGGCCGGTCGCACTGAAGGGGCTTTGGGTCAATGCCGGTCACGGTCATCTTGGCTGGACGTTGGCGTGCGGCTCGGGCCGGGTGATCGCCGACCTTGTCTCGGGAACAAGGCCGGAAATCGCCGTTCCGGGCCGACAAGGCGTGGCAATGCCGAGAGCGGCCTGAGGGGAGAGCTGCGGACCGCACGACGAGCCAGCCGGCGGGGTCAAAGGATCAACTCTCAAAAAGCTGTTGACATCAGCTTCCCCTACTCATCAACTGGCGGCAGTGGCATCGGGGTAGGGGGCCAGCGTGTCTGGTTTGGGGACGAGCGCCATTGCCTCGGCGCAAGGCGTTAAGCTTACAGCGTGCGGCCGATGCGCGGGTCCGGCGTGAGCGCGGCGCCCGCAGAGCCTGCTGTTCCCCAAGCCACATCGCCGGGGCTGCGACTGAGCGCACGCAATGTCGTCAAGGCGTTTCCGGGCGTGCGTGCCGTTGACGGGGTGTCTCTCGAGGTGCGGCGCGGCGAAATACACGCGCTGATCGGCGAGAACGGCGCCGGCAAATCCACGCTGATGCACCTGATAGCCGGTGTGTATCAGCCCGATAGCGGCACCATTGAGCTTGACAGCATTCCTCTCGCCGGTGTCGACGAAAAGGGCGCCGCGGATGCCGGCGTTGCGATGGTTTACCAGGAGCGCAGCCTGGTCGGCGCCCTTAGTGTCGCTGACAACATCTACGCCGGCCGTCAGCCGAGCAACGCCTTAGGGGTGATCCGGCGCGCACCTATGTACGAGGGCGCTCGCCGGATTCTCGCCGACCTGGAAGTGGACATCGATCCGCGCACGCCGGTGGCGCAATTGTCGCCGGGCCAGCAGCAGATGGTCGAGATCGCGAAGGGTCTTTCGCACGATCTGAAGCTTGTCATCCTGGACGAGCCGACCTCGTCGCTCACAATCAACGAGAGCAGGCACCTGTTCCGCATCATCAGGCGGCTTGCCGCCCAAGGCGTGTCGATCATCTACGTGTCGCACCGCATGGCGGAGATTTTCGAGATCTCCGACCGCGTGACGGTGATGAAGGACGGCCGCGTGACCGGCGTTCGCGAAACCGCGTTGACGAGCCAGGGCGAGCTGATCTCGTTGATGGTAGGGCGAGAGCTGTCGTTCGAGCCCGATCCGCGGCGCGCCACGCCCGACGCGCGCGTCGCGCTCGAGGTCCGGGATCTGGTGGCAGATCCGGTCGCCTCAGCATCGTTCTCACTGCGCTACGGCGAGATCGTCTGCCTCGCGGGCCTGCTCGGCGCCGGGCGCACGGAAGTTTCCGAGGCCATATTCGGCGCGCGGCCGATTCAGTCCGGCAAGGTGCTGGTGGACGGACGCGAGCTGAACCCACGCAGCCCGGCGGATTCGATGGCGGCCGGGATCTCGATGCTGCCGGAGGACCGCAAGGACGGCGGCCTCTTCATCGATTTCACGATCACGGAAAATATCGCCGCCGCCAATCTCGCGGCCTACACGCATTCCGGGCTGCTCTCCCGGTCGGAGATGCGCAACGCCAGCCAGCAATTCGCCGAGCGGCTTCGTATCGCGACGCCCAGCGTCGACCGGCAGGTCCGGATGCTGTCCGGCGGCAACCAGCAGAAGGTTCTGCTCGCCAAGTGGTTGGCCCGGCAGCCCCGCATCCTAATCGTCGATGAGCCCACCCGCGGCGTCGATGTCGGCTCCAAGGCGGACATCTACCGGATCCTGCGCGACCTTGCCGCCGGCGGGATGGCGCTGCTCGTCGTGTCATCGGACCTCGCCGAGGTGCTGGCGCTCGCGCATCGCATCGTCGTCATGTCGGAAGGCCGCGTGGCTGGGGAACTCGATTCCACCGCGGCAACCGAGGTCAGCATCCTCGAGCTTGCCGCGCCGAAAGCTCGCCAGGAGAGAGCCGCGGCATGAGCACGGACCTGTCGTCACCGGCCAATACCGCGCCTGCGCTGCCCGGCGAGCCGGCTGCCCGGCGCTCGCGCGGCAAGGACTTGCTGGTCCGAATCGCTACCGAGCGGCAGCTGCTGCTGATCTTCCTGATCCTGGCGTTGCTGGCGCTTATGACGATCCTTGAGCCGGCGACCTTCATGCGCACCGCGAACGCCGCGGTGGTGCTGTTGGACACCGCTCAGACCGGAATCCTGGCGTGCGGAATGATGGTCCTCATGATCAGCGGGATGTTCGATCTGTCGATCGGCGGGATCCTCGCGTTCTCCGGCATCATGGCGGGCCTAGCCGCCAAGAGCCTGGGGCTGCCTCCCGTGCCGGCATTCCTGGTCGGCTGCGCCTGGGGCATGCTGCTTGGCGCCGTCAACGGCGTCCTTGTCACCCGCTTCCGTATCAATGCGCTGATCGCGACTCTGGCGACGCTGTCGATCTACCGCGGCGGGCTGCAGCTGGTCTCCGGGGCCGGCGTTACCAATATTGGCAACGGCTACACAATATTCGGCCAAACCCAGATCCTCGGGATCTATTCGCCTTTTTGGTTCATGGCCGTCATCGTGGCGCTGTTCGCGTTCCTTGTCGGACGCACCCGATTTTTCCGGCAGGCCTACTACATCGGCGGCAATGCCCGGGCGGCGAAACTTTCCGGGATCAACGTAGACCGAACCGTATTCACCTTCTTCGTCATCATGGGCCTTTTGGCGGGCCTCGCCGGCGCGCTCCTCGCATCCCGGCTCAACACGGCCGTGGTTTTGGCCGGCCAGGGCGTCGAGTTGAAAGTCATCACCGCGGTCGTCTTGGGCGGCGCGAGCCTGGCGGGCGGTGTCGGCACGATCTTCGGCGCATTTCTCGGCGTGCTGTTCATGGCCCTCTTGCAGAACGCCATGATTATCGCTGGTATCAGTCCTTTCTGGCAGCTGATTGTGGTGGGCATTGTCCTTCTGATGAGTGTTGGACTTGATCAGTTGGCGCGGAAAGGAAACCGCCTCTGATCGAGATTTGATGAACTAAACGTGGTGCGGCGTGGCCCATCGCGCTGAATATGGGTGAGCAAGGGAGAGTTGCCATGAGAAGTTTACTGTTTTCCACGTTTGCTCTGTTCGCCGCGACGGCGGCGCCGGCACTTGGCGCTGAACCTACCGGCTTGAACGTGCCAATCGGAGATGCCAGCCGCGCCGACCAGGAATATGTCTGGATCAGCAACGCTTCCAACCTGCCGCTCTTCGTCGAGCGCGTCTATCCGGGGCTGGAGGCAGCCCGCAAGGCGCTGAACGTCAAGGTGCGCATCGCCGGGCCGACCTCCGTCGATCTCGCTGCCTTTATCACAACCGTCGACGCCGAGTGCACGCAGAACCCAGCGGGGGTGATCGTCGTTGGCGGCTGGGACGACGCGCTCGCCTCCGAGGTGGACAAGTGTATCGACAAGAAGGTGCCAACCATTGTAACCGACGGCGACCTGCCGACGTCTAAGCGGCTCACTTATCTCGGTACAAACTGGTACAGCCTCGGTTTTCAGCATGGGCAATATCAGTGCCGCTACCATGCCGAGGCTGGCCTGACCGCAGGCGAGATCGGCACGATCTCCTATCTTGCGGCCAATAACTTCATCAATGCCCGCCAGGGCTTGCGGGACGCGCTCGCCAAGGAATGCCCGGGCATCACCGTTGTCGCCGATGAAGAGTCCGGCACCAATGTGGAGCAGGTCGCAGCCAATACCGCAGCCATCATCCAGGGGCATCCGAACCTGACCGGGATGGTCGGCTTCGATTCCGAGGCGGGACCGGGCATCGTCCGCGCCGTGACCGAGGCCGGCAAGTCCGGGCAGATCATCGTCACCTCCAACGAGGCCGGGCGCGACTTCCTGAACTCGATCAAGGACGGCACGGTGAAGATGATCAACATGGAGAAATACGAGACGATGGACTTTTTTGGAGTCCTCTACCTCTACGTTTTCCATAACGACATCATCCGCAACATGGGGATGGATCACTGGCTGCAGAATCCGCTGCCGGCCAGCGGGGATTCAGGCCTGATCTTCGTCACGGCGGAGAACGTCGACACCATCCTGCAAGCAACGGCGCCTGCCCAATAGCGCCAGTTTCGCAGCCCCGGGAGCGCGGTTGCGCTCCTGGGTACAGCACAAGCCAGCCTGGGGCGCGAGGCACAACATGACGCGAACCATGACGATTCCGGCTCCTGTTTCGCTCGCCGAATTCGACGCCCTGTTCGAGTCGGTGAAGAACTGGGGCCGCTGGGGCCCGGACGATGATCGGGGCACGCTGAACTACCTGACGCCGGATAAGGTCGCGTCGGCCGCCGCTCTGGTGCGCAGCGGGCGCACCGTGTCGATGGCAATCCCCATCAACAAGGCCGCGGGGCCTGACAATCCAAATCCAGCCGTGCACCACATGTCGCTCATGCACGATCTCCCAATCAGCAAGAGCGGGCTGAGCTTCGGCATGTGTTTTCTCGCCATGGCCAGCCATGGCGACTGCCATACCCACGTCGATGCACTCAACCACGTGGGCTACAAGGGCAGGCTCTACAACGACAAGCCGGCGGCTACCCTGACCTCGCGCGGCTCCGAATGGGGAAGCATCGCCGCCTATTCTTCCGGGATTGTGGGCCGCGGCGTGCTCCTCGACGCGGCGCGCCACCGGGGCCTGGACTGGCTGGAACCCGGCGAGGCGGTTGACCGAGCCGAACTGGAAGCCATTGAGGAGGCGGAAGGAGTCCGGCTCGGCGAAGGCGACATTCTGGTGTTCCGCACCGGCCACCATGCACGCCGGCTGGCCCTGGGTGCCTGGAGCAACGATCCGCCGCCAGCAGGACAGGGCAAGGCCGGGCTGCACGTGGATACCGTGCCCTGGATGCACGAGCGTCGGATTGCGGCCTTTCTCCCCGACGGCGATGGCGAGACTGTCCCCAGCAACGTTGAGGAAATGCCGTATCCTATCCATCCGCTGCAGCTGACAGCTATGGGAATGTGCGTCTCCGACAGCCTCAACCTGGAGGAGCTTTCCCACGCCTGTGAAGCGGAAGGGCGCTGGGAGTTCCTGGTCGTCGGCCTGCCGCTGCGTTTGCCGGGTGCGACGGGCTCACCCTGGAACCCGATCGCGATCTTCTAAGGGGAGGGACATGGCACGGCGTTTCGAAGGCAAGGTGGCCCTGGTGACCGGAGCGACAACCGGGATCGGCCAGGCGACGGCCGTACGGCTCGCCTCCGAGGGCGCGCTGGTCGGCGTGAATACGCGCGCGACCGACGACCCCAGCGAAACGTTGCGTCGGATCGAGAAGGCGGGCGGCCAGGCGTTTCCGGCGGTGGCGGATATGCGCGACCCCGCGGCTGTCACCGCGATGGTGCAGGATGTAGCCAACCGCGGCGGCCGCCTTGACTACGTGGTGTCCAACGCCGCCATCAACCCGTTCATGCCTTGGGACGAGACTAACATCGAGGACTTCAACGAGCTGTTTGAGGTGAACGTCCGTGGCGCTTGGGTAGTCTGCACGGAGGGCGCGAAGCAGATGGTCGCCGAAGGTCACGGCGGCTCCATCGTGCTGGTCAGCTCCATTTCGGCGCATGTCGGCTCACCGACCCAGGTTGCTTATTGCGGCACCAAAGGAGCGATCAGCATGCTCGGCAAGGCGCTCGGGGCGGTGCTGGGGGGCAAAGGGATCCGCGTCAACGTGGTGGAGCCGGGCGCCGTGGCGACCCCGATGAGCGCCCCCATGCTCGATATGCCGGAGGTGATGAAATACTACCTCGAGCGGATCGCGCTGCATCGCATCGCCGACCCATCCGAATTGGCGGCGACCATCGCCTTTCTGCTTTCCGATGACGCGAGCTACGTGACCTCGGCGACGCTGCTTGTCGACGCGGGTTTCATAGTCAACGCCGAGCTGTGAGGCGCACCATGCCGGCGGGGCTAGTCCGGGAACTTTTCGACCGCCTCGGCCGCGATAGCAGGATCAGTGGTTTGCACAAAAACAAGTGTGTCGCCGCGCACCACGACGTAGAGCGGACCGCGCGTCAACTGGCCGGGGTCGCCGATGCGCGTGACGGTGCGCCCTGCCATTATCTCTTCAACTTGGGTCAGCGGAACGGTGCTCGAGGCCTGCACGGCCGCTCTAAAGCCGGGCATCAGGAGCTTCGGCTCGGCGCCCTTGACGCGCCAGGCACCAGCCTGAGCTTCCAGGCTCCCCCTGGAATAAGCGCTGGCGAGGCTGAAGTCGGAGCGGTTCTTTCCAAGGCTGGTGAGAAAAGCGTCGAACGGGCCGCTTGTCGTGGAGAGTTCCGGACCGACCTGGCTCTCGACGACCAGCGCCGCCCCACCAAGCGAGGTGGGCAGCAAGGCCTCGAGGTCCGGATCGGCATGGCGCAGATCTGCCGCCCCCACGGCCGTGGCGGATTGCATGTCGGACTTGGGCGGGGGCTTTACCGCCAAGGCGGACGCTGCGGAGACGGCCAGCACAGCGCCTGCGGCTACGATTTTCATCATCCTCGATCACCCCTTGTCTGCAGGCGCGAGGCGATCTGAGCCGATGGTCATCTCCGCCCACCAGATCGTCACTTATGCCAGCGAGCCTTTCCGCGGCAACCCCGCCTTTGTCGTAACACTCGACACACCGCTGCCGGATTCAGAGCATGCGGCCATCTGCGGCCAGCTCAGTCAGGACATGCTGGCCGTGCTTTGCCCAGACGGTTCCGCCCTTGATCTCCGCTTTGCAACACCGACCGGGACACATCCTGGCGCCGGCCACGCCACACATGCAGCCGCCTGGGTGGCGCTCAACCGGCTTCGGCCGAGCTCGGGTGAACTTGACCTGCGGCTTGAAAGCGGCGCGAGCCGACGTGTGCGCGCTGAGGGCGACCTGATTGGTGTGGACTGGCCCAGCATGCCATTCACGACCGTCGACCTGGTGGACACGCTGGAGCAGGGACTCGGAAGCCGGCCCGAGACTACGATTGACGCGCCCTTCGGCGTTGTAGCTGTGTTCGCCGCGGAAGCCGATGTTCGCGAACTCACGCCCGATCTGGACCGGATCGCACAGGTCTCTGCCAACGCGGTGATCGTCACGGCGCCGGCAAGCCGTTCCGATTTCGTCATCCGGGTTTTCGCGCCGAAGCTCGGTCTTCCGGAAGACCCGGTCTGCGGAACCGCGCACCGTATCCTTGTGCCGTTCTGGGCAGACCGGCTCGGCAAGACGTCCCTCGTTTCCCATCAAGTTTCGCCGCGTTCAGGCGAGCTTTTCTGTGAGCTTAGAGGCGATACGGTCACGATCGCTGGCCGCGCGGTGCCCTTCCTTGAGGGCACCATCCAGCTGCCGGTATGATCATGCGCTTTGCTCTTCCCCCAACCGGCGAACTTGCTACGCTTCGGAGCGGCGGAGCGGAGCTTGTGTTCGCGCCGGAATGCGGGGCTCGCCTAGTCTCCTTCCGCGTTGATGGGCGTGACGTTCTCCGGCCCGCATCGACCGAAGCGTTGCAGACGGCCGCTCCATACGGGTTCGCCGGCTTTCCGCTCATGCCCTATTCCGGGCCAAATTTCGGCGACGGTTTTCGGTTTGATGGCGAGTGGTTCAGCCTGGCGCGGAATGTTCCCGCCGAGCCGACCGCCACGCACGGTGAGGGCTGGATTAGCCCCTGGCGCGTCAAACGGATGTCCGATCATGCGGCCGAGATTCGATGCGAGTATTCGCCAGCGACCGGGGCGTATCCGTTCCCCTGGCGTGGCGAGATCAGTTTCAGGCTCCAACCAGACGCGCTCTCCATCGCGCTCAGTTTGACCAATCGCCACTTCCGCCCGATCCCGGCCGGGCTTGGGCTACACCCGTACTTTCCCAAGGAGCACGGGACGACCCTCGCCTTCGACTGCACAGGCGTCTGGCCGCCCGATGCCCCGGAGGCAGCGGGCGAGGGCTGCGGTCCGCTCGAGTCCGGACTGGACTTCCGCTGCGGTCTTGAGATCGGCGAGATGGTGCTCGACCGCTGCTTTGAAGGCTGGGACGGGTCGGCCGCGTTGACGGCGCCCGACGGGTTCATGACCTTGATCGAGGCCGATGCCACATTTGGAAAGCTGCAGGTCTACGGCGCCTGGGATTACCCGTATATCTGCGTGGAGCCGGTCACCAACGCCAATGATGGTTTCACCCGCGCTGCCCTGAACGTGCCGGGACATGCAATCGTGGCGCTCGACCCTGGCAAAACGCTTGCCGGCAAGATTACGATCCGGACAGTGTCAGCGCCGGACAGTCCTCATCCATCGGTCGTCTAGCAGAAGGGGAGTGAAATGCAGAAACAACTCTTGATCAGCGCTGCTGCCGCCGCCTTGACGGCGTTGAGCGGACCTGTTTGGGCGCAGGAGAACGCCGCCGAAAAGGCTGTCGAAGCCGCCAAACAGTTCTCTGGAACCACCATCACCACCGCCGAGGAAGCCGGGCTTCTCGCCATGCTCGGCATTAACATCAATGGGCCGGAATGGGAGCAGCTGACCGGCATCGCGGTGCAGGTGACAGAGATCCCATTCGAGGAACTGTTCTCAAAAATGATGCTGGAGCACCGCGCCGGCAGTGGAGCTTACGATGTGATGCTGGTTGGCCCGTCCTGGGTGGCCGACCTCGTGCGGGCCGGCGCACTGGAGCCTCTTGATCCATACATCGAGAAATACGGGGTCAAGGAGGAATTCGACGATATCGCGCCCGCCTTCAAGGATTGGATGACTTACGAGGGAAAGACCTACGGCCTCGTTGTCGATGGCGACGTCCACCTCCTCTATTATCGCAAGGACATCTTTGAGGACGCGGCCAACCGCGACGCATTCAAGGCCAAGCACGGATACGACCTCGCTCCGCCGAAAACCTGGAAGGAGTTCGGCGAGATCTGCCAGTTCATCACGGACAAATACGCCCCGGAGATGTATGGCGCCGGGTTGATCAACACGGGGTATATGCACTTCTTCTTTTCCGAGCGACTGCGCACCTATGGCGGCCAGTTCTTCGATCCGCAGACCATGAAGGCGGCGGTGAACAGCCCGGAAGCGGTGCAGGCGCTGACCGCCATGGTGGACCAGCTGAAGTGCCAGCCGCCCGGTGTGCAGACCTGGGGCTTTGGCGAGTCCCTCTCGGCCCTGAACTCGGGCGAGATCGCCATGACGATCACCTGGCCGCCGGTGGCGCGCTGGGCGCAGGGCATCAACGCCGACGAGCAGGCGCTGTCCTGGGTGCCGGAAAGCCAGGTCGTCGACAAGATAGGCTATGCGCTGCCGCCGGGAGGGCATCCCGAACTGGCATCCGGGTTCCTGCTCGGGGTGTCTCCCAACAGCGACAACAAGGATGCCGCCTACCTCTACGCGCAATGGCTGCACTCCAAGCAGGAAAGCCTGAAGAACGTGATGCGGCCGCTCGGCCTGCGCGATCCGTTCCGTATCTCGCATTACGAAAGCCCCGAGTTCCAGAACCTGTGGCCCGGAGCCAAGGATTACCTGGCCACACTTAAGACGGGCGGTGAGCAGGGCTATGCCGATCTCGCCATTCTGGAGACCTACAAATATTGGGACTCCATGGCCCGCGCGGTCGTAGCCGCGATCGGCGGGAAGGATCCGAAGCAGGCGCTGGACGATCTGGCCGTCGAATGGGACGGCCTGACGGAGCAGATCGGCGTCGACCGGCAGAAAGAAGCGTATGCGGCGTGGGCGAGCAAGCCGAGCGCCTATCGCCGCTGAGCTAAAATGCATCGCGTGGCGTGACTGAACGCCACGCGTATCCCTCGCTCCTGGTCGTTTTTCGAGGTAATCGCGCGTGGCTCAGGCTGCGATCACGGCCCATCTGCTGACCGGCGACGCCCGCCTGAAATATGCGCTGGCGGCGCCCGCGATTTTCATTCTTCTGCTGATGGGCATCTTTCCGCTGCTGTACTCGGTGGTCGTGAGTTTCCAGCGGCTCACCCTGAGTGACCAGATCACCGAGTTTCAGGGCGCGCTCAACTACGCCCGTCTTGCTGCCGACAACCGATTTTGGCTGGCCCTGCTGCACACCGCGATCATCACCGCCGTGGCGCTGCCGATCCAGCTCGTGCTCGGCTTCCTCATGGCCCAGCATTTTCTGCGCGAGCGGCCGTTCACCCGGGTCTTCATCGCGCTGCTTGTCATCCCGTCGGTGATTTCGCCCATGGTTGCGGGATCAATGTGGCGTCTGATGCTCGACGACCGCTACGGGCCGGTGAACCAGATCATCGGCTGGATCACCGGGCAGCGTGCCTCGCTGCTGTGGACGCTCGATACCACGCTCGTTTACCCGGCGATCATCGTCTGCGACGTCTGGCAGTGGACGCCGTTCATGTTCATCATCCTGCTCGCCGCCTTGTCGAATGTGGACCGGGAGCAGCTCGACGCAGCGGCCATAGACGGGGCTTCGGCGTGGCGGGCTTTCTTGCATGTCACCTTGCCGTCGATCTGGCCGGTTATGGCGATAGCGCTGCTCATCCGCGGCATGGACCTGATCCGCATATTCGACATCGTTTGGCAGCTGACTCGCGGCGGTCCCGGCAACTTTACCGAAACGGTCTCAATCTTCGCCTACATCGCCGGATTTCAGCAGTTCGATACGAGCTACGTCGGCGCCGTCGTCGTAATCCTGGTTATCCTGCTGTCCGCCGTCCTGATCACGGCATTGAAGCGGATGGAGATCGCCCGGTGAGTGCCGGAAAGCGGCTGCGCGAGGCGGGGTGGTACCTGTCCTCGGTTGCGATCGTCATTGTCTTCCTGTTCCCCGTCTACTGGATGTTTGCGGTTTCCCTGAAGACCCCCCGTGAAATCTTCAAGACGCCCCCGGTGTGGTATCCGGCAACTCCGCAATTCAACAATTTCTGGGTGCTTTTCCGCGATGGCGACGTCTGGACCATCTGGAACAGTTTTGTGATCGCCTCCATCAGCACGCTTGCAGCGATGGTATTCGGCACCATGTGCGCCTACTCCATTGTCCGGTTCCGCACCGGGGGCGAGAACCTCGCGTTGTGGATCTTGTCACAGCGCCTGCTGCCGCCGATCGCAATCGTGTTCCCGATCTTCCTGATCTATTCTAATCTTGGCCTGACGGACAGCTATTCAGGTCTGATCCTGCTCTATACCGCTTTTGCCATCCCCTATGTCGTGTGGCTGATGCGCGGCTACATCCAGGACATTCCGATCGAATTGGAGGAAGCCGCCCTCGTCGACGGCGCCTCGCGATGGCAGGTTCTTTGGCGGGTGGTGATCCCTGTTGCGCGCAACGGCATTTTCGCGACCGCCGTCTTTGCCTTCATTTTCTCCTGGAATGAGTTCCTTTTTGCCCTCGTCCTAACCCGGACTAAGGTGCTCACCTATCCCGTGCAGGTCAGCCAGTATTTCGGCGCGCAATCGACGTTCTGGGCGAAGATATCGGCGATGTCAGTGCTCGGGACCTTGCCGGTATTCTTCGCTGTAGCGGCGTTCCAGCGCTTCCTCGTTCGGGGAATATCCCTTGGCGCCGTCAAGGGATAGCCGTATAGCATGAAGGGTAGCTGATGATGCTGGGTCCGAACGAAGCGCTGATCGGGGCATCCGCCTTTGAGCGCGACCTCGCCACTCCGGCCCTGCTGCTCGACCTTTCCGGCTTTGAGGCGAACCTGAGCGGCATGGCGGAAACGGTGGCGCGCTACGGCCGAAAGCTCCGCCCTCACGTAAAAGCGCACAAATCGATCACCATTGCGCGCCGCCAAATTGAAGCCGGCGCTGTGGGGCTTTGCTGCGCGACGATCCGGGAAGCCGAGACGATGGCCGGGGCCGGACTAGACGGCATCCTAGTGACGACGCCCGTCACCGCCCCGAGCGCGATCCGGCGGCTTGTTGCGGCTCGTGAAAAGGTCTCCGACCTGATCGTTGTGGTGGATAGCGAGGCTGGGATCGAGGCGCTGGCGAGCTTGGCTGCCCCCGACCGGCCGCTCGGGGTGCTCGTGGAAATCGACATGGGGCAGACGCGAACCGGGGTCACGGACCCCGAGCAGGCAGTGCTGCTCGCCCGTCGCGCATCTGCTTCCCAGAACCTCCGGTATCGCGGCGTGCAGGCCTATTACGGGCACCTGCAGCACGTGCCCACGCTCGCCGAGCGTCATGAAAAGGTGAGGGAAAAATGGGCACGTCTCGCCCTGTTCCTCGAGGCGCTGCGGGCCGCCGGGCTAGACCTGGAAATCATCTCCGGGGGCGGTACCGGGACCCATCTGCTCGACGCCGAGCATGGCCCATTCACGGAGGTCCAGGCGGGCTCCTATCTTTTCATGGACAAGCAATACGGAGCGATCGAGCTGGCGCCCGGCAATGCGTCTTTCCGCACGGCGCTTACGGTAGCCACCCGCGTCATCAGTGTTGCGCAACCCGACCGCGTTATCGTCGATGCCGGCCTGAAAGCGATGGCTACGGAGACCGGACCGGCGCTGGTCGCCTCAGAACAATTCAAAGACGCGGCCTACCAGTTCATGGGTGATGAGCATGGGGCATTGCTGCTTACCGGAGCGGCTGCGCGCCCGGAACTCGGCGACCTTGTGACTCTCGTGCCACCCCACTGCGACCCGACGGTCAACATGCACGACTGGCTTCACGTCGTGAAGGACGGGCGGTTGGTGGACATCTGGCCCATAGAAGCAAGAGGCTACTGAATCGACGCAGGCACCGAGCTATTGGACTAACGCCGCGCCGGACTCAAAAAAGGCTGTCGCCCAAAGGTGGCCGAAGGCAGTCCGTCTGCTTTGCAGTCGTCAGACCAGAAGTGCAGACGTTGACTGATGTGTCGTGAGGCGGTCGGCGAGGTGCAGGGAATTTCGGCGGCTCCCTCCCGGGCAATAACAAGTCAGCAGGTAGCCGACGAGACCTGCCGGCCGGTTCTGATTGTTGGTTCTTGGAGACGGAACACCAGAGCGGGTTGTTCCTGCTCCAGCTAAAAAGCGGGGTGAAGAGACCTCCCCGCCCACAGCGCTCAACATGATGGCCACTTAGTCGGATCCGATCGGCCGCCCCAACGGGTAGCCTTGGCCCGCATCGCAGCCGAGCAACTTCAGGATTTCGAGCCGTTCCTCGGTTTCAATTCCTTCGCCGATCACCTTGACCCCGAGCTCCTGACCAATCTTGCGTCACGGCGCGAAGCACTGCCAACGAGCCGCGTAGGGTTGCCGTAGTGACCGATGGTTGTTCGCTTGGTTTTGTGCAGGACGCTTTTGCCGCCTGTCATCGCGTTGGCAACGTGCCGGGGCGCAAATACGCGAACATGTGAGCGACGTAGTCTGCCTTGCCCAGGTCGACACCCTCGCTACGCAGGATCGCGTAGGCGATCATCACATGGAAGTAGAACTGGGGCAGCGCCCAATCGCGAGCGTATTGCTCCGCTTTGAGGTCGAAGATCATGCCTGCGGGCAGTGCATGGGCGATCAGCGTCTCCGCGTCCACGTCAAGCGCTTCCAAAGCAACCGCATTCACAATCGCCACGGTTTCGTTGATCCTTGCCTGTGCGTCGGCGATCGAGCCAGGACGCTCGGCCGCGTTGCGCCCCTCATCCAGCAGAACCTCAATCGAGCTTGGGAAGGCTTGCCCTTGGAGGCGGAAGACGCCCTCCTGAGCCTGCACGCATGCGAACCGGACCTGGGTGGAGAGCGGGAACATGTCATGGGCGAGGCGCGCGGAAAGGAGCGCCTCGGCCTTGCCGTCCGGCATCTGCGCTTCAGCTTTGCCGAGCCAGGCCGACAGCGCCCTCAGCATCTGCACGTAGGTCGGAACTAGGACGTCTGGCAGCTTCACGGGGGTTCTTTCTAGAATGCGAACGAATCCTCTGACTCGAATGGCCGGGTTAGAGCGTGTTGGGTTTCGGCGCCATCTCTGCACACCTAAGCCCTCCGTTACCACTGCGCCCCCGCGAGCCCGAAGGCTGGGTTGGGCGGGATGAACAAACGGGCGTTCCGGGCTCCCGCGGTGCGGTGCCTTACGTTGGATTAGGGCGCTAAGCGGACCCGACGGGCCGACCAGCATCTCGCCGGCGCTTTTGCCCCCGATCATGAACCGCGCCAGTGTACGGCGGTGCTTGTCTTTCTTTCCCTGGGTCTCGATCGTGAACTCGTGCTTGGAGAGAATCTCAGCCAGCCGGTCGGTGGCCTCGGTGGCCTGGAGCGCTTCCGGCGGACATTCAGCAAGGCTGCCCTTTTCCGGCGCGTCGATGTCCTCGAAGCGGTACTTGGTGCCCCGGAAACAGACCGTGTCGCCGTCCACGACGCAGGTGACCCGCTTCTCCGAGCCGCAGATCGGGAAGTCTGCTGCAACGGCGGAAGCATGTGAGCAGAGGTGAATGACCGAAGCGACGAGGATCAGGGCGCGGTGCGTCAGCCCATCGGGTCGCGACGGCAAGGTTAACCCCAGGGGGTGGCAGCGGCTCTCGCTGAGCGCGGCGGAGCCGATCAAGACAGCGAAGCGGTCACCACAGTCTGGATTGCATCCTGGAAGGCGGCTGCTGCGGCGATCCCAAGCAAGATAATGAAAACTGAAAGGGCCAGCACTCCTCTGCTTGGTAGATGCGTCGACCTTTCCTGAAGTCGCTGGAGCCGCTCGCGGATGTCCCTCACGTCAGTACGCATCTGGGCGACATCTCGCGCCAGATGAACTGTTGAAGCCTCTAAGTGTGCGATCCGTCCCTCGACGCTGCCCGCCATCGAAAAATGTTCGGCGTCTGCCGAGGTCCGCGTGTGCTGTGTCTTAAGAAACGCAAGAACTTCGTCGAGCCTCGCTGCCAGTAGACCGGCGTCGGCACTGTCGGGCGAGGGCTCTGGATCGGCTGGCGACGGGGCTCGGCCATGCCCCGCCCGGCTAAGTGGCGTGACTGAATTTGCGAGCATGGGTGCGCAAGTCTCCTCTGAGTAAGGGCGCTGATCCCCTGCCCAAAACAAATGAGACTAGCTCCAGGATCGGGCGCTTTGGCCTCTCTGCGGAACACTGGCCGAGCCGACTTCTCCAAATCAACTGGCCTTGGTTACCACCGGGTAAACATCTGCGTCTGAACGCGAAATGAACTTTCGCTGCGGGTATTTGGCTCGCAAGGTTCTTGGGCACCGCGGTGGGTCCCGGTATTCTCCGACCTTGTGAGCGCGAATGACGTGAGGTTCCTTCCATTCGCTAACCAGGTCCTGGCGGCGGTCTGCGCATGGCGACAGGCGCCTACCAGCCGCCGCCGGACGTGACTGGTCCGGTTAGCGCGTCCACGTGTGTGCGGCTGGTGGCGATTTGGCTCCGTACCAGGTCTGGAGTGCATAGAGTTATCGGCTCGAATCGGCACAGCGCCGTGCGCAGCAGCTGACGTCCTGACTGAGGTAGCCCCCTAAATGCCCGGTCAGGGCCTCGCATTTGGACACCTGAGCGGGCCATCTTCGCCCATGGCCGCTGGTTCGAGCGCAACGGCACTGCAGCCCTGAAACGGTCGTCTCGCTGGCTGGTGTACGAATCTTGATTTCTAGGCTCGCGAAGCGCAATGGGCGGAGCTGCCAGCAATCGAAGCGGGAGTCGCCAGGACTGCCCAAGAGGCATTAACCCTGTTCGTGAAGCTTGGATTAACCGCGCATGCTCAGCATCGCTTAACTGAGCTGAGGACGCCCGCCATGACATCGGCCGAAGCTGCCGCGCTAAGAGAACTCGTGATCGACGGCAACTCGGGCGTGCCGCCCATCGACCCTAGCCGACTGGCAAGAGCTTACGCCGCGATGGTCCGGCCAGTTACTATCGGTCGGGCTCGTAAGAGTGCCGAATGTTCTGACGGTCCAAACGCTAGTTTTACCCTAGGGTCGGAAGAACTACCGGCGTCACCTAAGTTAGCGGGAACATGAGCCGTGTTACGAAGTCGTTCAACGGCCTTGGCCAGCTAAGGCTCTCATCGAGCGTCTCTCTGCCGGGACGCTATCATGTTGACGTCCGGCATCATCCGGTAAGGCGCGTCCAAGAAGCAGGAGGGGAGTTTCTTCTCGATGTCGAGCCGATGTGGGACAGTGTTGTTGACGCACAGTTTTCCGGTGTGGCCGCCATCATCTTAGAGGACGGACGGGAGGTCAGCGTGGCGCTTGGCGGGATCTTAGGAACACGAGTGGTTGTCGCTGCCATGAATATGCCGGAGTGAAGCGGGGCGCATACACGCTCATCGGCGGTTTCCTACGGCCGCAGTGCGGCCTGACTCACTTGATCGCGAACGGTCCGATCGGCTGATAAGCGGCGCGGTTTAAGCCATTACACGAAGGAGGTGCGGCAATGGATCCCCGCGGAGAGTTGGTTGTTCGGCCAGGTACTGCTGTCAGGCTGGCGGACCGGGAGCCAAGCAGCACACAGGGTTTTACCGACAGGGCAGCAGCCAAGGCGAGCACCTCCGAACTCGCGGTCCAGATCGACCGGCTCCAAGACGTGCTATTCGCTGAGGCGGGCGCTGCTGGTGATCCTTCAGGGGATGGACACAAGCGGCAAGGACGGAACGATCAAAGATGTGTTCCGCGCAACGGGTCCCCTCGGGGTGCATGTGACCGCTTTTGGCCAACCCAGCGAGGAGGAACTCAAACACGACTACCTCTGGCGTGTGCACCGGGCCTGCCCGGCACGCGGCACCATCGGTATCTTCAACCGATCTCATTACGAGGATGTGCTGGTGGCCAAAGTTCGCGGCCTTGCACCCGCTGCAGACATCGAGCGCCGTTACGACCAGATCAACGCGTTCGAGAAGATGCTGGTCGAGAACGGCACCACTGTTCTCAAGTTCATGCTGCACATATCCCGGGATGAGCAGCGGGCCCGCCTTCAGGCGAGATTGGACGATCCAAAGAAGCGGTGGAAGTTCCGGGAGGGAGACCTTGCCGACCGGCTGCTGTGGGATGATTTAATGACCGCCTACGACGTCGCGCTCTCCCGCTGCTCCACCGAATGGGCGCCCTGGTTCGTGATCCCATCCGACCGGAAGTGGGTTCGCAGTGCCGCGATTGCCCAGATCGTCCGGGATACGCTGGCTAGTATGGACCCGGCCTATCCCGCGCCCGACTGGGACCCAGCCCAGTTCACGGTCCCGTGACTGGCGCGCACCGGTGCGGCCGCCACTCAGGCAGCTTCGAGAGAGGGACTCACCGGCTCACCACCCTGCATAATGCCCACATTCGGCTCCCTCGGGTGTCCTTCGGGCTCCACAAAGGTGCGGGATCCGTGGGTTTCTCACCAGCAGCTAGGGTGAGCCTCTTAGCTAGCCAATAGCTCGATTCGGGGCGCAGTGGCTCTCAATGCTGCTTGAGAGGCTAACCCTTGACTCACCTGAGGCTCTCGTCGGGTATAAATCGGCTAAGGGCCGGCTCTCTTTTGAGGCAATCGACTCACCCTCTGAGACGATTGACTCACCCCCAGGGCGTGAACCGCAAACGTGCCCGACGAGAGCGCCTTCGAGGGCGGCCCGACCGGGTCAGAGCGGGCCAACTCGGCCTCTCCTTATCATCGCTTATCGATGATGTCCGTCGGCGATTATCGTTGATCCTAATAGGTCCACCCTGTACTCTCCGGCGGATGATCTCGCCTGCGCAATGCCGTGCAGCCCGGGGATGGCTGGACTGGACACAGGAGCAACTCGCTCGTCGTGCGGTGATTGGCTCTAGCACTGTTCGGGACTTTGAGGCTGGGCGAAGGCATCCTATCCCGGACACCATGCAGGCAATTGAGCGGGCCTTCTCTCGGGCGGGTATCACGTTTCAGTTCACTCGGCTCGGACGACCGAAGGGAGTGTCTTGCACGACTGGCCGATGAGAGGCCGGCCGTCGCTCTCTGCCGACGTGGGATGAATGGCGCTGGGCTTAGGTGTCCTTCGCTCCACAGGTCCGGCCAGCAGAACTGTGGCCAAATCGTCGCTCGCCAGCGGCACCGAAGTGCAGATCACGCTGGCTGCACGCCCGGAGCTCTACGGTCCCAGTGCATAGTGAAAGGGCGAGCTGCCGGTTCTCCAGATCACTCAACGCGACGGAGCGCGACGAAGCGGCCGGCCGGAGCTGGCCCTTAACTGACTGGCAGCTCCTGGGTGCTCGGACGGGGAAGCGGACCTTCGTTCAGCTAACCGTTTGAGCCGGAAAGACCCACAGTTGAACATTCAGCACCGGTGGCCGCTTCCCAAAACCGGACAGTTATTCACGCGCCGGTGTTCGCCTGGGATTAGGGCCAAGGCCTCAGTCGCAGCTGTAGAACGGAACGCAGAACTCGTAGCCGGCCTTGTCGGTAACCCAGTCGTAGCCGTCTGCAGCCTTGCCGCCGACCCACTTGCCGCCTTCATAGCCTTTGAAGGCGGCCCAGCCGAGGCCCTGCCCGACCTCGCTCAGCACCGGGATGGCAGCTGCTCCGCCGAGGATGCCGGAGGCGGTGTCATTGAGGCCCATGTCGCTGTAGATGTCGCGGTTGCGATTGGCGCGCGCGGCTAGGCTTTCATGCCAGCCCAGCTTTTCGTCGATGAACTGGCCGATCGCGTAGCCGCCGGCCGCCGCGCCGGCGATGAGACCGGCCGGGCCAAAGAATCCGGCGCCCCGGGCCAATAGTCCGCCGGCGCCGGTGAAGCCAAGGGAACTGAGGCCAGCGCCGAGCAGCGAGGTCGTGCCGACAGCCGATGAGAAGATCCCGGCCGAGTTGAAGGCCACGTCGTTCACCTTCTCGGGGATGGTCTTGTCCGACTCCAGGGCGTCGAGCAGAGACATAGTGTTGCTGATTACTCCGAGCGGGCCGAGCACCGCATTGACTCGGCTCATCGGCAGCCAGGAGGCGAAGGGGACCTTGGCGAATAGACCCGGAGCCTTCGCCCCCGGCACGTTCAGCAGGTCTTCGAACTTCAGCAGGGCGTCCCACCCCTTGCCGCCCAGGAAGCGGGTGACACCGGACTTCCCGAAAGCCGCCCATCTGGCCCAGGGCCGGATGAACCGGTCGAAGGCGCCGGCGTGGCGGGGGACCTCCTCGAACAGAGTCATCGCAAATCCGATGCCGTTGTGGTTGACCGTGTTCCAGACTGGGTTGTCGTACCAGCGCCAGTCGCTTTCGTTGGCGGCGACGTCGCGGTCCGCCCGCTCAGTCGGTGGCGTCTTCTGCTGGCCGAGCACATCCGTGTAGTCGATCGGGTTCTGCGCGACGTAGACATACAGCGACGCAGAGTCCGCATAGGCCTTGGAGTCCGGCGACAGGAACTGCCCCTGCTCCGGATCGAGCATCCGGCGCAATGCAAGGTATTTGCCGGACCTCTGCAGGAAGCGCAGGCCGCCGAACGACGGCATGGCTCCGAACGCCGGCTGGGATCGCGGCTGACCGGCGCCGTCGAGGATCGCGGGCGTTCCGAAGGCCTTGTACCGATACTGCTCGACGATGGTCCCGTCGGCTTCGACCAGGGCGCGCAGGTTCTGCCGGACGTCGGACAGGCAATAGAGCGTCTTGCCGGCGCTGTGCCGCGCGATCGGCGCGCCACTCAAGGGGTGCCGAGTGACCTGCAGCGTGGGCGCGTCGGCCTGCTTCTCCTGGACAACCTGGTCGCCGAAGTAGGCAAGTGTCGTCTCGCTAGAGCCGTCTTCCAGGATGGTCGCGGGCCGGCCCAGGGCGTCGTAGTCGATCGCCGTGACGACGACACCGGCCTCCAAGATTCGCCGGACGCGGCCGCGGGTGTCGGCCTGGTATTCAAATCGGCCATCGGCCTGGAGCGTCCCGTCCGGGCCGAACGCAAAGGTCTGAAGGCCGTCGCTCGCGATGCGGTGGCCAGGTTGGTAGGAGTAGGCCCGGGCCGGCTGGCCGCTTTCGGTGGCGGTCAGACGTCCGTCCGCGGCGTCGTAGGCGAACGTCTCCGCGTGCGGGCTGGCTGCTGTCGCAGCCTCAGCCGCCGCCAGCAAGGCTTCGTGGTCCGCCTGGGTTATCGGGGGCGAGAAGCCGATGGGCGCGCCCTCGCGGGAGGCGACGAGTCGCCGGCGGGCGTCGAACCGATGCGACCAGAGTTCGGACAGCGCACCCGCATATTCCTCGACCCGCCGCCGATTGGCGGCGTCATAGGCATAGCGAAACGTCACAGGCGCTGCTTGCGGCCGCGAGACGCTTATGCCGACTACGCGCTTGCGCTCGTCGTAGCGATGGCTGACCGACAGGGCGCCGGCGTAGTTGGTGGCCCCGAAGAAGTTCGGCCCGCTGGGCGTGTAGCGGATCGCCGCTAGGCCGGTCCCGAGCGCGCCGGGCGAGGTCTCTTCAAGTTGGCTCAGGATCCCGTTGAGGTCATGGCTCTGGGTCTCGACCCGCCCGTCCGGCCAGCGTCGTTCGCTCCGGCCGGCCAGATCGTCGTAGCGGCAGTGCATCGCGCCCGCAAGGCCGGACTCCTCGACCAGGCGCCCCAGGCTATCGTAGCGCCGCAGGATGGCGCCGCCGTCCACAGTCGCCCGGATGAGGCGGTCGAGCCCATCGTAGGTGTATTCGTGGGTGTCCAGCGCCAGCAGCGAGGGCGCGGTGCTGATGTCGTCGGCGCGGGCCAGGCGATTGGCGGCGTCGTAGTCATAGGCGAAGGCTGCGCCGCTGCCCATCTCCTCGCGCGCGACCTGATCCAGGGCGTTCCAAGACCGGCGCACGGCCTGGCCGTTGGGGAAGATTGTCGCGACTAGGCGCCCGATCCCGTCGTAGGCATAGGTTGAGACCTCTCCGAGCGGGTCGACGAAGCGAACGAGGCGCGAGCCCGCGTCGTACTCGCATTTGGTAAGGATGCCGAGACCGCCGGGATCGCGGTGGTCGACGGTCAGGTTTCCGAACGCGTCGTAGCCCCGCTCGACCACCTGGCCGATCTGGTCCGTGCGCCGGACCATGAGCCCGCGATCGTCGAACTCGAATTGCAAGGCGCTGCCGTCTGGCTCGATCTCCCGAATGCGGCGATTGCGGGCGTCGTAGGCGAAAGCCTTCCGGAGGATCGAGACCGAGCTGTCGGGCTCGCGATGATGGCGTTCCTCGGCAATGACATTTCCGACGGGGTCGTAGGTCCGCCGCTCCAGGTTGCCGAGCGGATCGGCGGCCTCCATCAGCCGGCCTAGCCCATCGTAGCGGCGGGTCCAGACGCCGCCGCGGTGGTTCTCAAGACTGACCACGCGGTCCATCTCGTCGTAGACGACCGTCGACGGGAGCTCGACGGCGGTCGCGACGTTGTCGGTGAACGAGGCGATGATCTCACGCACCTTGCGGCCCTTGCGGTCATAGTCCCAGTGCGTGCGGCTCAGGGTGCGCCGGACACCCGTCCCGTCGTCGCCGACGACCTCCTCCGACGCGACGAGCTTGCCGCTGTGATAGGTCCAACGAACCGTGGCGCCATTGGGTAGGTTGACCTCCCGCATCCGGGAAAAGCCGTCGTAGGCATAGGTCGTGACGCCGCCGTGCGTATCGACGGCGCGGATGAGATTGCCGGCCCGGTCGAAGGTCTGCCGGCGCGAGACGGCCGCGCCGTCGGGACCTTGAAGCACCTCGCGGATCAGCAGGCCGCGCTCGTCGTAGGTCCGCGTCAGTACGCTGCCATCCGGATTGACCGTGCGGACGGGACGTCCGCGATCGTCGCTGCACACCTGCACCGTCCGCGGCGTCGCCGTATTGACGGCCTGCCGATGCGCCACTGGGTAGCCGAGCACGTCGCGCTGCACCTCGTCCCGGATGCGGCCGCTCGTCAGCTGAGGGTCGTTGTAGGCCCCGGCCGGCCGCTCGGTGGCGATCACGAAGCCGTCCGCATCGTAGTGGTAGGTCGTTGCGGCGATGACCGCGGACGTCGCCACCGCGGGCAGCTCGACGCGCTCGAGCTGCCCGAGGGCGTTGTAGGTGCGGATGTCCGAATGGCCGGCGCTGTCGGTCATCGAGCGCGCGTGACCGAAGGCGTCGTAGGCGGCCGTGCGGGTCAGGTCGGCGCCGCCGACGTCGTCGACCCAGCGCACCGGCGCCGCGCGTTCCGAGCCGGCCGTCCCGTATTCGATCTCGTTCCGCCTCCCGTCGGGCATGACGGCGGCCACGAGCTGGCCGCGGGCGTTGTACGCGTACCGGCTGATCGCGATTTGGGTCTGGCCGTCGGGCAGGGTTGCCTCCGGCTGCACGAGTTCCAGCAGCTTGCCGGTGTTCGAGGCCGCGCCGGGGGTGAGGTCGAAATCGTAGCGATAGCGTGTCGTCGCGCCGCGCTCGTTGGTCTCTTCCGTCAGCAGTTGGTAGGTGGGCTCGTAGGCGCCGCGCCAGACGATGCGGCTGGGCGCCGGGAAGCCCGCGGCCGCGGTTAGTTCCTTGCGCAGCAGGCGCCCGCGCATGCGCGGGTCGGCGTTCTCGAAATCGAAGCTGTAGATCTCCTGGCTGCCGTCAGGGCGCGTGCCGACCGCCAAATTGCCCTGCGTGTCCATCTCGTAGGTCCAGGCGAGCACGCGGAAGGAGTTGTCGCGGGTCAACCGGATGCGGCGGTCCAGCAGGTCGCCGCGATAATTGAAGGTATAGGTCTCCAGGCCCAGCTGCGGCGTCAGCACCTCGACCCGCGCGGCGGGGATGTTGACGAAGGCGGCGTTGGCCGGAACCCATTGCAGCTGGCTGTAGGTGTACTGGTACAGATACCCGCCGACGAGCTGGCGCACGACGCGCCCGTACCCCCAGGCGGTCGGGTCCGGCTGGTATTCGTTTTCCAGATAGACACGGCCGTCGCCGTCGGTGACGCGCAAGATGCCGTGCCGGAGGTCTGGGGCCGCCCAAGATGCTTCGTAGTCGTATTGGCGGCAGACGCCCTCGGGAAAGTTGGCGGTGGGGGGCGAGGTCACGGCGACGAGCTGCATCGTCTCTTCGTCGTGTTCGTAGGCGAAGCGGCGCCCTGCGTGGTCGGTCACCGCGGTCAGCAGGCCGCAGGCGTCATAGGTGAAGGTAAAGCCGCGGTCGTCGTCGTCCCGGACGTCGATCAGCTTGTCCTCATCGCCATAGGTGAAGCGAAGCTGGTTGCCGTGGCGGTCGGCCATCGCCACCAGCGGAATGCGTTCGGCGTCCAGCCATCCGGGCGGGCGCGTGTAGCGGCGGACCCGCCCGCCCTCCTCCTGGATCTCGAACACCTCGTCGGGTCCGGGGGGCCGCACCAGCAGCTCGAACACGCCGCGCGGCGGCTCGAACCCCGCGCCGGTCGATAGAAACAGGTCCTCATGCAGTTCGCGCCAGACGGCGACGTCGCCGGACGCGAGAACCCGGAGGTAGCTGTTGAAGCCGTGGTCCCAGTTCCAGCCGAGCGGCCCGAAGCACGGCGCGCCGCTGCGGTACAGGCGGCGGAAGGCGAGCGGCGTCGCCGCGTTGACGATCGAGAGGTCGGTTTCGTCGAGATAAAGCGCGCCGCTGAAGATTTCGACCGGATCGCCGGCCACCGTACGTTTCTGCGGCCGCTCGCCGGCGACGGCGGTGAGCTCGCCCGCCGGCGTCCGCGTCGGCTCCTGCGTTGGCGGGACGGGATCGGCGGGCGGCCCCGGGGACTGGTTGAGTGCACCAACCACGGGGGGATTCGGCGCGCCCTGCAGATTGGCGCTGTCGCCGCCGGTCGGGCTGGTCTCGGTGGGGGTCACCGCGGGTGCGGGCGACGGCGTCACCGATGGCGCGCCACCCGGACCGCACTCCTTGCGGACAGCGTCCATATCGACGCCGCGGACGCCGCCGACGCTTGGGTTGGCCGCCGAGGCGGCCTCGATCACGGCGATGAACTGGCACGCATTGAGCTCGGGCGTGGTTTGGCCCGGGTTCAGCTGCGCCACGGGGTTCGCTGGATCGCCCGTCGGATAGCTGAACCCGTTCTTGTCCGGATCCAGCGTGAGCGTATAAGGGCCTGGCATGGGGCTGGACCGTCGCCTGTCGGCGCGGCCTCAGTTCGCAGCCGGCTTGCCCGACCCGCGGAACCGTACGCCCATCCATACCAGCTTCAGTTTGCCGACGGCCGGCTCGTCCACACCCAGGATAGTCGCCAGTTCGGCGCTGCGGAGCGACAGCAGGTCCTGGCGCGTAATCTCTCCGCCGGGTTTGCCGAGGCGCTTCGAAAGCTGGTCGCGGGCCTCGTCGCACAGGTCGAGGCCCTCGCCATCCGTCAGGGCGCGCCGGCCCCGGCCAGACTGCCGCAACCGCGTTTCGAGCTGCTTCAGGAAGAAGTCCGTTTGGGCGAACTTCGTCGGCTTGGACGTTGGGTCGTTCAGGCTCTTGATGGTCTCGGTCCTGATGTAGCCGCTGAGTTCGTTCGCGGCGCGCAACACCTGCCTGGCGTCCGGCGAGGAGGCGGACCTGGGGGCGCTGTGCTTGGCATCGCATTCCGGACAAGCCCCGTCCTCGTCGCGGCGGGCGATCTGCAGCCCATCCTTCTCGGCCGCGTGCAGCAAACGCAGCACGCTGAGGTCCTGCGGCACACGCTTGACAGCCGCCACCAGTTCGTCGGGATCGACCTGGACGTTGTCTTGCGCGCAGCAACAGAGGCCGCGGGTGGTGATGACCAGGGCCTCTTTCTCGCCAATCGGCTTGATCTTCTCGTCAGACCTCAGGCTGACGTACAGTTTGCGCTGCGCCAGGCCGGTCTGCTGATCCAATTCGTCCGGGCAGTCGGCGAACCAGCCGTCGCCCTCGTCCTGTATCCAGACGCTGCTGTTGGCCTCGGCGTTGATCGTCAGACGTTTGCGGTCCGGGCTCACGACAACCGCCGACGTGCCATGGACGTGCACGTTGGCCGCGTCGCTGTAGGAGACGATGTTATAGCCGTCCGGCGCGTCATAGGTCACGCTGTCGGTGTCCTTTTTGACGAAGTGCTTGTAGTAAATGTCGTCGGATCCCACCAAATAGTCGACGGTGCACCGGACCCGGCGGTCGACGACGGTATCGGCCTTGCTGGGCAGATCGGCCGAAGCATTCGCCAGGTCGGTGGTGTCCGACCGGACGTCGTAGTCCATAATCGGTGTTTTGGTCAGGTGGCTGGTGTCGAGCCGCACCGAGACGCAGAAATCCTCCTGGTCGGCCTTCTGCCCGACGACGAGGAAGAATTCCTGTATGCCGTCGACGGGGCGCGGCCCGCGGACGAACCCCGACGGCTCCTCCAGCGTGTGCGGCCGCGGCTGGATGAAGAAGACCGCCCGGTTGGTGCCCAGGTGGTAGCTGTCCAGCAGGTGATACATCTGGGAGATCTGGGTCGAGAATGAGAAGGTCTCCCGCTTCTCCTGGCCGACGTCCCTCGTGCGCGACGAGAGGCTCTCTTCGGCATTGACCCGCTTGGTCCCCCACTGGCCGTTGGGGTTCGAGACGTTGATTCCGCCACCCGTGCCCGCATAACTGCCCTGGATCCCGAAGCCGCCGCCCCCCGTGTCGACGTCAAGGACCTCGAGCGACTGGGTGGCGCCCGTCGACTTGGTGACGTTGAGGGACTCGATCGACCGCGACTGCTTCTCCTGCGTGTCGGTCGCCATCTCGTAGAGTTCGCGCTTCTTGGGCTCGAAGTCCAAGATGACCGGATAGTCGGTCAGGTCCATTTGCGGCCGCGGCCCGTGCGGACCGACCACGACCTGCAGGATCGCCCCGTGGCAGGGCAGATAGGCGTTCAGCAGATCCTTTAAGCCGGGAATCGAGGCGACGTTGATGTCGTCCCAGTCGATCTCGCCCTGGATTTCCTGGTCGATCGGCTGGTAGCCGGTGATGGTGGCGGTCACCTTGAGGTAGGTGATCTTCTGGCCCGCGTAGAGTTGGTCCTCGTCCGGCGGGCGGTAGCGAAAGACCGCTATCGAGGTCTTCCACTTGGCCGGCAATCGGTCAGCGCAGACGACCTTGGCGATCATGTCCTCCGTAACGCAGATGCGTTCCCACGGAATGTCGGTCGGGAGGTTGAGCTTGAAGTTGGACATCGTTGCTCCGACGGTAACTCAAGGTTCCGCTGCGGGCGACGATGCCCGTAGCGTAGGGCGCGGCGCATCCAGCGACGTCCTCACGCCGATCGCGGAGAAATCCTGGCAAGACTCAGGCCACAACCGCAGAAGCGACCGTGGCACCGGGGGAAGGCTCACCGAGTGCATCATTTTCTAAATGCTGCGAATGGAGACATCACGGTTGACGATCTTTTGCTGATGAAGTTCGTTCAGCAATCGTGAGACTTTCCGTGCATCGGCCATGGCTAGTGCCTCCTTCACTGACGTCATCTCGTTTGTCAGGCGCCGCTACGGTAAGCTAAGATACTTCGGCTGTTCAATATCATTATCAAAGCGCGATCAAGTGGAATCGTACTGCGTACAGGACCCCTCATTTGTCGTGCAGAATTGGCAAGGATTTGTCTAAGGCGTTAAGGGCATTACATAATATGCTCGATAAACGTCGCTCTGCCGTAGCTAGACGTGACTGGCGTCATACATCAAAAATGATGGCGTGGTTTCATAACTGCACACTTGGCCTAGTGTCTTTGCCGAAAAAACTCACGAAAATAATCTTATCCTTTGGCTATAGCATAAAGCAATATCCCAACCATGGAGGTATCCCTTGGCTTAGGCGCTGCTTGCAAGAGGAAACGCGGTAGGCCCGGTTAGGTCGGCAATGAGCCGCGGCATCCCGTCGCCGCAAATCAGTACCTCGGTCTGACATTCGCAAGCTGAATCCATGTTCGGCCGGAGGAATATATCATTCGCTGCGGCCGGAGCTGGCCGAGTGCAGTCCGTCTGCTTTGGGCGCTTCGAGCGCGAAAGCGGACGTTTGTTCGTGGTCACGCAGGCCGCGCAAAACGACATTGCCCAACCAGCGGAGGTGATCAATGACGGCTTGTATGGGAGAACCTGTTTCGAGCGGAACCCCGCTGGGATCGCGCGCGACGGAAGCTCTAAAGGGGGCTACGGGGCCCTAGCCTCCTTTGCCGGGATAGTTGTAGGCCCCGGCCTCAACAAAGGTCGCCAGCCTTGAAAACAGCGGCATTGGCTGGGACGTTGCGCTCCTCGTTGTCGAGCCGCTAATCAGCAACCGCGCCCGCCGCTGAAGGGGGGCAGCTATCACCCAGCCGAGCCTCACAGTCCGGCGCTACGGCGCGGAGCAACGCTCCGCGGCCTGAGAACCGGGCTGATCGCAAATCTACAGAACGGCTTCGAAGGGTCCGTTGAGGCAAAACCAATCTCTATTTCAATTCAGGTATTAAACTGAGTGAACCTCAATCCAACCGAGCGTCCCATACAATCTCTCGCCAAGCCGGGCCCAGCTTTGCTTATCTTTTTTTGAATAAATCCTCTTCACTCCAATCGCATTCAGTGAACATCAGTCGCGCACGACAATACTCTGCTAGTCGACAGTACCACGCCATCAACCGTGCCAGGATATGATTCATTTCAGGTTCCGCCTTGGCTAAAGCCGACGCTCTTTAAAAGACTGACAAGTCCGCGTTGATCTATTGGGCACCAAGCGATTCCACATAGGCCATGATGCGGAGGATCTCGTCTTGGGTGAAGCGGCGGCCCATGGGCTGCATGGCACCGGCCGCCCCGCCGTAGATCACCTCGAACTCGCCGTGGTCGTTGGCGACGCGGAGATACTTGAAGTTCTGGTCGATAAGGCTCGGGCCGATGCGGCCTTCCCCCTTCGGCCCGTGACAGGACGCGCACAGCCTGAACAGCTTCTTTCCGTCTTCGATCGCCGCGGGATCGGCTGCGTAGAGGTTCGTTCCGGCGCAGTGCAGCTGCTCCACTGCCGGCGTGATCTCCTTATCCGCCTTCATCACCGGTATCGGCTGGTTAGTTAGCACATGGGTGAAGGGCAGCTTCGTCGGGCAATTGCCGGCGCTGTCCTGAAGCAGGGGCTTCGCCCCCGTAGCCTGTTGGCCGAAAGCGGGCGATCCGAGGAGCAGAACGGCGGAGATCAAGAGGAAGGAGCCGGGTAGGCGCATCGGTTTGCCATTTTGAGCGGAGGGACAAAAACGCCGGGACGGACCGCCCCGGCGTGCAACACAACGTTGGAGACGGATTACTGTTTCGTCTCGCCGGCCGGCTCCGGCGCTTCTGCGCCGGCGGCGCCCTGTTCGGTCGAACGCCCTTCGGCCCCGGCTTCTTGGGGAGCCCCGGTGTCGCCTCCACCCTGTGCACCGCCAGCCTGTTCCCCGCCTTCAGGCGGCTCTTGGCCCTGAACGGTTGTGGCGACCTCCGCACCCGGGGGCACTTCGTTCGCTGGGACGATCCGCCAGAGGGAGCCCGGAGGGTTGTCCTGCGGCCCCTGGTCGGAGGTGTAGAAGTTGTTGGAGTTCACGGCGTAGACCATGCCGTCTTCGCCATAGCCGCCGCTGGTGAATTGCAGGCTGGTCTGCATCATCTCCTGCAGCTGCCATTTGGAGCCGTCCCAGCCAAGGCCGTAGACCACCCCGGAGCACCAATCACCGGAGAAGTAGACGCCCTTCATCCCGCCGTAATTAGCCACCCCGAAGCCCTGAACGGAGCAGCCGCCTTTGGGGATCTCCGGCCCGCCGGGATAGGCCGTGCCGTGGGGGTACTGCGCCGCCGGCAGCACACCGACAGAGCACGGAGGGGAAGCAGCCGGGTCACCGACCAGCGGGTGGCAATATGTGCCCTGCATGTCCGGCCAACCGTAATACTCGCCCCCCTTGCTGCCGGCGGGCTGGTAGATGATCTCCTCCCAGTGGTTCTGGCCGACATCGGCGATGAAGAGGTCCCCGGTCTCCTTGTCGAAGGAGAATGTGAATGGGTTGCGGACGCCGGACGCCCAGATCTCCGGCCGCGAACGGGTGCGGATGGTGGCGAACTGCTCCTCGGTGATGCCGAAGAGAACCATCAGTTGCTCTCGCGACGCGTTCGCGAAAGGGTTGTCGTCCGGAATCTGGTACGGCCGGTCGGCGTTCTCCGGCACGTTAACGTCGATCCTGAGGATCTTGCCGAGCCAGGTGTTCATGTCCTTGCCGGCCTGCAACGGGTCGCCTTCCCAGCCGCCATCGCCGGAGCCGATGTAAAGGTAGCCGTCCGGTCCGAAGGCGATCTGCCCACCGTTGTGGTTGTAGTAGGGCTGTTCAATCCGCATGATCACCCGGGCGGTCTCGTTGGTGCGCTCAGGAGTCAGCATGTCGGGACTCGCCGGGTCCACCTGGAAGCGGACAATCAGGCCGTCGCCGTTGAAGGGAAGGGAGGCGTAGTGGACGTAGAAGTAGCCGTTCGTCCTGAAGTCCGGGTGGAACGCGATTGAATAAAGGCCCTGCTCGACGAAGCCGGTCTGCACGTCGCTGCCGAGGGGGTTGATATTGGTCAGGTCGAGGAACGGTTCGGGCGCGACGCTCCCGTCCTTATTCACCACCCGCACCCGGCCGATGCGCTCGGTCACGAAGAGGCGGCCGGAGCCGTCGCCGGCATTCGCCACGCTTGTCGGGTCGATGAAGCCCTCGGCCACTTTCACAAGCGCAATCTGAACATCTCCCGGCAGCCTGCCGCCCGGCTCCGCGACCTGGTCGGGTGTCTTCGGAACATCGGCGGCCCAAGCCGCCGGAGTGAGCAGCGTCGAGGCTGCGAGCGCTGCAGTGATCACCGATTTGCGCATATGGCCCTCCCTGACCCAGCTTCAGCCGGGTTTGTTGACGGGCGCAGCTAACCACCGATGCCGCCCGTGCTCAAGCGAACGCTGTATTGCAACGCAGCGAGACCTCGCCGCCGGGCCAGAATGGTTTGCCGCGGGACACCGCCGGGCCTCGGCCTCGCCGCCTGGGCTGAGAAAGGCCGCGGGAAAGGCCGCGCGGGACAGACTCAGCGCAGGGCGGGGGCCGCTTCGCGACTGGTCAGCGGCGAGTTGGACCGCCGCAGCAAACCTCTGGCCGCGACGACCAGGAGCACGGCCGTGGCGATCATGATTCCCATTCCCTCGCGAGCCTTTTCGCCAATCGCGGCCGCGTCGGTGCCGGCTGCGAACTCCATGGACCAGACCTGGTTCCGCCACCAGCCGCCGAACGGGGGCCAAAGGATCAAGGTAAGTATAATGGCCGTGGCGAGGGAGATCAGCAGGAGCGCACGACCGGTTTGGCCGGACAGCCGCTCCGGGCGGAACGCGGCGAACCCGCTCCAGATCGCCGGAACCCCGTAGATAACAATCCAGATCGGGCCGTCCGGGTCGTTGTACTGAAGCGCCGCGAAAAGAAGCATCGCAACGGATAGCACCGTGAACACGACCCGCGTTGCCGCTTTAAAGAAGCCGGAGATTGTCACGGCCAGCCCTTTGCACTAGCTTCGCCGCCCAATGAGCGGCGCCTGTCACGGGCCGATATCAGGGGCGTGATATTGTCTTGGGGTACTCCTGAAGCGGCCGCGGATCAAGTCGCACGTTCACGGGCCGCGCAGGCTGGCAACGAGTCCGCGGCGACGAGCGTCCAGCAGCAGAGATTTTCGGTCGCATACGAGTTCCCCGTCGCGTTCACGTCCGGGCTTTTCGACCCGGGAAATCCGCTTCTTATCGACACGCTCTGCAGATTGGAGCCGGACCGACAGCACCGCTGCCTTGTTTTATGCGACGCGGGCGTGCTCGCCGCCCGTCCGGCTCTCGTTGCGCAGATCCAGAGTTATGCGCGCCGGCATGGCGACCGCATGACGCTGGTTGCCGATCCGATACCGGTCCCGGGCGGCGAGAGGATCAAAGTGGAACTGCATTTCGTCGAAGACATGCAGCGCCGCCTGTTCGAGCACCGGATCGACCGGCATTCCTATGTCTTGGCGATCGGCGGCGGCGCCGTCCTCGACGCCGTCGGCCTTGTCGCGGCCACCACGCACCGAGGCGTCCGCCACATCCGTGTGCCGACGACCGTCCTGTCGCAGAACGATTCAGGTGTCGGCGTGAAGAATGGCGTTAATCTGTATGGTCAGAAGAACTTCGTCGGAACATTCGCGCCGCCCTTTGCCGTCCTGAACGATCTCGATTTCGTCGAGGTGCTGCCGCCGCGCGAAAAGATCGCCGGCATGGCGGAGGCGGTGAAGGTCGCGCTGATCCGCGACGGCGCGTTCTTCGACTGGCTGGAGCGCAATGCCGACAGGCTCGTCCTCTTCGAGCGAGACGCCATGGCATACATGATCCGTCGCTGCGCCGAACTGCACATGCGCCAGATCGGCCAGGGAGGCGACCCGTTCGAGACCGGCAGCGCCCGGCCCCTGGATTTTGGCCACTGGGCGGCGCATCGGCTGGAAACGCTCACGCATTATCATCTCCGGCACGGCGAGGCGGTAGCCATCGGCATCGCCCTGGACACGCGATATTCCGTGCTGGCCGGAATGCTGGATGCGGCAGCCGAAGACCGGGTGCGTTTTGTGCTCGATCACCTCGGCTTCCGGCTCTGGCACCCGGCGCTCGAACAGCGGACGCCGGAGGGCCGCCATTCAGTCCTGGACGGCCTCAGGGAGTTCCGCGAGCACCTTGGCGGGGAACTTACGGTGACGCTTCTCTCCAATCTCGGGCAGGGTGTCGAAGTGCATACGATCGACGAAGCGCTTGTGCTCGCGGCGATCGCGGACCTGAAATCGCGGGCAGCTTCGTAATGCAGTTTCCGGATCGCCCCGAACTTGGCCATCTCACCTATTGTACCAACATCCATCGCGGCGCGACCTGGCCGGACATGGTCGCATCGCTTCGTGGGCACTTGCCGGCCATCCGTTCGGAAGCGGCGCCGGACAGGCCTTTCGGCCTGGGGCTGAGGATTGCTGCGCCGGCGGCGCAGTCGCTGCGCGGCCCCGAATCGCTTGCAGAGCTGAAGCAGCTGATGGAAGCGGAGAACTGCTACCTGTTCACGATCAACGGCTTCCCCTACGGCAGTTTCCACGGCGAGCGTGTGAAAGAGCAGGTCTATGCGCCGGACTGGGGCACGCCGGAGCGGCTGAGCTACACGGACGGGCTTGCGGAAATCCTCCTGGAATTGCTGCCGGAGGGGATGTCAGGCAGCATCAGCACTGTGCCGGGGACGTTTGCGCCCTGGGCAGACGGACGGGTCGAGCTCATCACGGAAGGTCTGGTCCGCCATGCCGCGCATCTGGCGCGCATCTATGAGCGGACCGGCCGGACGATCGCCCTTGCGCTCGAGCCGGAGCCGCACTGCATGCTGGAGACCATCGAGGAGACGGTCCGCTATTTCAACACGCAGCTCTTCGGCGCGCGCGCGCTCGCGCTAATGTCCGAGCTTACCGGCCAGGGAAGAGGGCAGGCGGCGGAGTCGCTGCGCCGTCACCTGGGCGTCTGCTACGATGTTTGCCATGCCGCGGTCGAGTTCGAGGATCCGCGAGGCAGCCTAGCCCTTATCCGCGACAGCGGGATCAGCATCCCCAAGCTGCAGCTGAGTTCGGCCGTTAGGCTGTTGGAGGTCACCCGCGAGTCAGCGGCGGAACTCGGGGCCTTCAACGAGCCGGTCTATCTGCACCAGGTGGTCGCCCGGAACGGCAGCGGGTTGAGCCGCTACCTGGACCTGCCTGAAGCCTTGGCCGACCTGGACAATAGCCTCGGGGGCGAATGGCGCGTCCACTTCCACGTCCCGATATTCATGGCGGAACTGGAGCATTTCTCCACCACCCAGGACTTTTTGCGCGAGATCCTCGCCCTCCACCGCGAGCAGCCCATATCGGAGCACCTGGAAGTGGAGACCTATACGTGGGATGTGCTCCCCTCCTTCTACCGAAACACGGAAGTTTCGGGAGCTATCGCGCGCGAACTGCACTGGGTGCGCCAGCAGCTCGGCGTTTGACCCCGTCATGAACTGGGCCGATGCGGTCCGGCTCGGCCGGGTCTCCAACCTCCCGACGGTGTGGACCAACGCTCTCGCGGGCATGATTCTTGGCGGTGGCCTTCTTTCGCTGCCTGCGGCGGCGCTTCTTCTTGCGGCCGTCTCGCTCGCATATGTCGGCGGCATGTTTCTTAACGATGCGTTCGACGCTGAGATTGATGCCGCCGGGCGGCCCGAGCGGCCGATTCCGTCAGGCCGCGTCAGCCGGCGCACCGTATTCACCTTCGGCTTGGCGATGCTCGGGGCCAGCGTGCTGGGGCTGGCGGCCGCGGGACTGCTTGCCGGGCGGGGGCTTTGGCCGGCTGCGGCCGGCATCGCGCTCGCCGGGCTCATCGTATTCTACAATTGGCACCACAAGGGAAATCCGATCAGCCCGGTGGTCATGGGCCTCTGCCGCGTCATGGTCTATGTGGCAGCTGCGCTGTGCGTCGCGACGGTGCTGCCCTCAGCCTTCTGGATCGGGGCTGGCCTGCTCCTGTGCCACCTGATCGGGCTGACATACCTGGCAAAGCAAGAGACGCTTGGACAGGTGCAGAACTGGTGGCCGCTGGCCTTCCTGGCGGCGCCGCTCGTCTATGGGCTGTCCCTTGTGGTGCGGGAACCGGCGACAGGCTTGTTCTGGATCTGCCTAGCGGTGGCGGTAGGCGTGACGGTGCGGCTGGTGGCCCGCCGCGCACCGGGCGACATCCCGCGGGGAGTGATGACGCTGATTGCCGGGATTTCGATTCTCGACGCGATGTTGATCGCTGCCCAGGGAAGAACAGGTCTTGCGCTGGCCGCCCTGATCGGATTCCCCCTTACGCTTGCGATGCAGCGCTATGTCCGGGGCACCTGATTCACCTGAACACGTGGTCGAGCACCAGCTGCTTGAAGTCAGTCGCGGCGACGCTGTCTTCCCTGAAAAGCTCGGGCCGGGAGCTGATCACCATCGGCCCTTCATTCAAGTCGTCGGGGAGGCGGCCGTGCGACCCCTTCACCAGCTGCGTTTCCTTCAGCGAGATCACATCAAGCAGCGTGCGCATGCCCAACTTTCGCTTGGCCAGCCGCCAGCCGATGGCGGCCGGAGGCAGGCGGATGGCGGGATCGAGGAAGAGCTCGACCGGGTCGTAGCCCGGCTTGCGATGGATATCGACCGTGCGGGCGTAATCCGGCGCACGCTCATCCTCCAGCCAATAGTAATAGGAGAACCAGCGGTCCGCGGCGGAGATCGCGACCAACTCGCCCGAACGCGAATGATCCAGACCCGCCGCCCTTTTGCCCTCGTCATCCAGCACGGCCTCGACGCCGTCGAGACCTGCGATAAGGATTCGAACCTCCGCGATATCGGAGCGGTCGCGGACGTAGATGTGTGCGAGTTGATGGTCGGCCAGCGCAAAGGCGCGTGACGAGCCGGGGTCGATGACATCGCGGCCCATCTCGTCACGCACCCGGAGCAAGCCGGCTTGCCGCAGAGCCCGGTTGATGTGGACCGCGTCGCGCACCGGCGTAATCCCGTATTCGGAAACAATGATCACGGAACGCCCGCTCGCCTGCGCCGCATCTATGAGCCGCCCGCAGACGCGGTCGATCTCTTCGACGGACTTGCGGACCGCCGCACTCTGAAGATCCGGGCCGAAACGCTGCAGGTCATAGTCGAGATGCGGCAGATAGCAGAGAGTCAGGGTGGGATTGCGGGTCGCCATGACGTGCAAGGTGGCGGACGCGATCCATTCGCTCGAGCTGATGTCCGTCGCTGGCCCCCAGAACTTGAAGAGAGGGAACGTGCCCAACGTCCTGTTCAGCTCGTCCCGGAGTTCTGGAGGCTCGGCATAATGGTCTGGCACTTTGCGGCCGTCCGCTGGGTACATGGGCCGCGGCGTCGCGCTCCAATCGGCGGACGAATACATGTTGTACCACCAGAACATCTTGGCGCAGGTGAAAGCCGGGTCACGCTTGCGTCCCGCCTCCCAGATCTTCTCGCCGGCGATCAGGTGGTTGGATTGCCGCCAGAGCCAGACCTCGGCGAGGTCGCGGAAATACCAGCCATTTGCCACCGCGCCGTGGCCGGACGGCATGAGCCCGGTCAGCAGGCTCGATTGGACCGTGCAGGTCACGGCCGGAAGCACCGTTTTCAAGGGCCGCTGGCCGCCCTGGCGGACGAGCTTGTTCAGGTTCGGGGTGTGCGGGCCGAACAGCGACGGCGTGAGCCCGACAACAAGCAGGACGAGGGCGGAATCCATCCGCAGACGCTACGCATTGCCCCGACGCGGAAGCAAGCAGAGTTCGCCTTTCACCGCTTTCCGCCACCCCGCAAAGGACCTAAGCTGCTGGCAGGAGAGGCTGAGGCGTGGGAGGACACTTGAACGAGGCGCCAAGAGAGCTTCTGCGAAGCTGGTTGAGGCGCCACCTGGCGGGCTTTGCCTATGCCTGGCTGGAAGGGGAACTGGCCAAGCTCGGCGAGTGGCGCGCGCGCGACCTCGAAATTGTGTTCGGACTTGCGCCCCGCAAGCTCGGCCGTGCCGACCTGGACCTTTCCGCCGATGATCTGGCCACGGCCAACGAGGCCCGGCCCGGTTGGGATCCGCAGGGCTGGTCCGTGGACCAGGCGGCGCGGGTCCTGGTCTTGCTCGAATGGGCCAGCGTAACGGACGATTTCGCCAGCACGTTCATGCGGCTCTGCCGGACGGCGGAGGTCAGCGAAGCCGTCGCACTCTATCGCGGCCTGCCGCTTTATCCCGGTCTGGAAACGCTAGACTGGCAGGTGGGGGAGGGGCTGCGCACCTCCATGCGTTCGGTGTTCGAAGCCATCGCCCATCGCAGCCCCGTTCCGAAGGAGACCTTTTCGGTCGACCGCTGGAATCACATGGTCCTCAAGGCGCTGTTCATCGGCTCGGCGCTCCACCCGATCCAGGGCCTGGATAAGCGCGGCAACCCGGAACTTGCCGAGATCCTCCGCGACTATGCGCACGAGCGCTGGTCAGCGGGGCGGCCGGTGACCCCGGAACTCTGGCGCTGTCTCGGGCCGTTCGCCGAGGGGCTGATGTTTGATGATCTTGCAAGGGTGGCGGCGAGCGGCGATGCGAGCGAGCGCCGCGCGGCTGCCCTGGCGTTGTCGGTCAGCCCGGACGGGAGAGCAAGCGAGGTCTTGCGGCGGATTCCGGCGGAGGCCAGACTGGTCCAGACCGGGGCGCTGTCCTGGGCCAACGTTTCGGCATGATCGGCCGCGCCCGCGGTCGGCTTCACCCTCGCTCTGCGCAAAGGCAGCGACCATGATGTTCATCGATCCGCACACGCACATGATTTCGCGTACAACCGATGATTACGAGGCCATGGCCGCAGGCGGCATCGTCGCGCTAATCGAGCCGGCGTTCTGGCTGGGGCAGCCTCGGACATTTGTGGGGAGCTACATCGACTACCTGTCGCATATCGTCGGCTTCGAGCGGTTCCGGGCCAGCCAGTTCGGCATCCGCCATTATTGCACCGTCGGGCTCAACTCTAAGGAGGCCAACAACGAAGAGCTGGCCGAGGGCGTGATGGAGATCCTACCCCGTTTCGCGCTCAAGGAAGGCGTAGTGGCTATCGGCGAGATCGGCTACGACGAGCAGACCGCACTGGAGGACAAGTATTTCCGCGCCCAGCTGGAGCTTGCCAAGGAACTCGACCTGCCCGTCCTGATCCACACGCCGCATCGCGACAAGAAACGCGGGACCAGCCGGTCCATGGACGTCTGCGAGGAGCATGGCCTCGACCCGCAGAAGATCATCGTCGACCACAATAACGAGGAGACCGTGGCGGAGGTGCTGCAGCGTGGGTTCTGGGCGGCGTTCTCGATCTACCCGAGCACCAAGATGGGCAATGTTCGGATGGTCGAATTGCTCAAGAAGTACGGGGCGGAGCGCGTCATCGTGGATTCGGCTTGTGACTGGGGTATCTCCGAGCCTCTCGCCGTGCCCAAGACGGCCAAGCTTGCCCTGGAGAGCGGCGTTCCGGAACGCGAGGTGCGGCTCGCCTGCTACGGCAACGCCCTCACCGCTTATGGGCAAAGCGGGCAGATGAACGAATCCGACTGGCTGGACCCGCCCGCGATCGACCAGCGCACGCTTTACGAAGGCAACTCGGTTCTGCGCGGCGGGCGGGAGCCGCGGCTGGACGAGCCGAGGAGCCGGCATGGATTGGCGGACGTGTTCATCGAATGAAGCAGAACCCCGCCGGGATGACGGACCCGCAGGGCTCGACCTTGCGACTTGGCGCCTTCTTTATCGCGTTCAGCATCGTCATCGCTGTGCCGTTTCTGATCTGGGGCGACCGCATCGAGGCCTCGCTCGGGCAGGAGCGGCTGGTGGCCTGGTTTGCAGAGAGCGCTGCCTTCGCGTGGCTCGTGGCAATGGGTCTCTTGGTTCTGGATCTGGTACTGCCCATTCCCAACACGATGGTGATGGCCGCGCTGGGCTCCATCTACGGGCCGCTGCTCGGCGGCCTCGTATCAGCGCTCGGCAACTGCCTCTCGGGCCTGCTTGGATATGCTTTGTGCCGCAGGTTCGGGCGGCCGCTCGCAATCCGTCTCGTCAGCCGGGCGGAGATTGACCGGAACGAAAAGCTCTTCGCAAGATCCGGCGGCTGGATCGTGGCGGCCTCCCGATGGCTACCGGTCTTCTCGGAGGTCATCGTCTGCATGGCCGGTCTCGGGAAAATGCGACTATCCACCTTCACCTTTGCGCTGGTGAGCGGCGCCGCTCCCCTGGGCTTCACTGTGGCGACCCTGGGCCATGCAGGATCGGCCCACCCCATGCTCATTCTCGCCTTGTGCGCCGTCCTGCCCTTGCCACTTTGGTTCCTGACGCAGGTGCTGTCCACTGCCCAGGGCGGCAGACGAGCCTCGCCGGGCAGGAGCTCGACCGTCCAGTGATCGTCACCGAGTACCGCGGCGCAACGGCCGCCGACGAGCTGATCACTGGGCTCGACGCCGATGGCTCCGAATACCCGATCGGAAAGCTAGAGGCGCACCGCCGTAATACCCGCCACCGGGCCGTTTCGATCTTCATCTTTGACGGCGAGCGGCTGCTGCTCCAGCAGCGGGCAAAAGCGAAGTACCATTCCGGCGGGCTTTGGGCGAACAGCTGCTGCTCGCATCCGCGCTGGGGAGAAGCCGCCGCGGCATGCGCCAGCAGGCGCTTGCAGGAGGAGCTCGGATTCTCGGTGCCGCTGCAGCAATTCGCCATCATCGAGTATTCCTCGCCAGTCGGCTCCGGCCTATTCGAGAACGAGCTGGTGCACTGTTTTCGTGGCACATTTCGCGCGGGAACGGATCTGTCCGGCTTCAATACGGCTGAGGTGCAGGATGTTGCCTGGCGCGGCCATCGCGATCTCGCCGCCGAGCTGCTGACCGATCCCCACCGTTACGCGGCCTGGCTGCGCATCTATCTCGAGCGCCATGCCGACCGGGCGCAGAAATTCGCAATCTGGCAGTAGATGCGGCTATGGCAACGAGCTGCGCCGCTCACCGAAGCCGCGTCTAACGCCGCGGCGGAGCCGTAGCTCTCTATTACAATCCCGAACCCGGAGTGGCGATCCCGCCTGTAGCAAACAGGACGGCGCGCCCAGGATGCCCAGATGCAGTCCGTATCCTGCTGGGCTGTGGAGCGCGAGCGGCAGTGTTCCCTTTGAGATCGTTAGCACACCGTTGCCGGCCCCCTGGACGGCACAGGCAGCGGCCGCCGGAGCGCCGAAGACACAAAGGGCCGCGGCGCCGAGCGGTTGGGCCAGCGCGCCAAGGCGGGCGGACATCAGCGGTGGAAGCTGCGCAGGAAGCCAAATTCCAGAAGCCGCGCTCCCACTTGGGCTGGACCGATCAAGGCGCCCGCCGCGACGGCCGCGGCGGTTTGGTCTCGAACCCCTTGAGCAGACGCGGTGGGTGAGCGGCAAGCGCGGCGACATGAACCAGGTCGCGGCGAAGACGAAGGCCAGCAGCGCCATCGCACGTCCCGGCGCAGCTCGTGGTTCCCGGTGGGCGAGCGACGCACGACCCGCTTGGTCGGATACTACAACTGCGCCGCCTTGTCGGTCACCTTGCTGGTCCAAGCACCTTGCGGCTTCTTGGTGATGACCGGGTCAGAACCGCCGCCGAGCAGCGTTTCTACGGTTCGCTCCGCCGCCGCCGCATCGAGCTCTCCGACCGAGCCTTCCTCGCCCAAGAGCTTGACGATCTCGCCGACCATGCGGACCTGATGCTTCTCCGTCTGGGCGCCGGTCTCGTCGTTGTCGAGCACGATTTGCGCCGCTTCTTCCGGGTTCTCGCGGGCATAATCCCAACCGCGCATGGAGGCTTTCACGAAGCGGGCCATCTTGTCGACGAAGGCTGGGTCCTGAAGGTTCTCTTCCAAGACATACAGCCCGTCCTCCAGCGTCGCGACGCCCTGGTCCTCGTATTTGAAGACCACCAGTTCGGTTTCCGGAATGCCGGCGTCGAGCACCTGGCCGTATTCGTTGTAGGTCATGGTGGAGATGCAGTCGGCCTGCTTCTGGATCAGCGGATCGACGTTGAAACCCTGCTTGACGACGGTGACGCCCTCCGGCCCGCCTTCGGTTGGGATGCCGAGCTTCGACATCCAGGACAGGAACGGATATTCGTTGCCGAAGAACCAGACGCCGAGTGTCTTGCCCTTGAAATCCTCCGGCTTGGTTATGCCGGTCTCCTTGCGGCAGGTCAGCATAAGGCCCGACTTGTCGAACACCTGGGCGATGTTGACCAGCGCCACGCCCTTTTCGCGCGAGGCGAGCGCCGAAGGCATCCAGTCGACGATCACGTCGGCGCCGCCGCCGGCGATCACCTGCGGCGGAGCAATGTCCGGGCCACCCGGCTTGATCTCCACGTCAAGGCCGGCTTCTTCGTAGAAGCCCTTCTCCTGGGCGACGAAATAGCCGGCGAACTGGCCCTGCGTGACCCATTTCAGCTGCAGCACGACCTTTTCCTGCGCCTGGGCCGAGCCGGCGGCGAGCAAGGCGGCTGCAAGGCCGAAGCTGGCGATCAATTTTCTCATTCAACACTCTCCCTTTTTGGGCGCCCCTTACGTCCGGTAGGACGGGTGCCAGAACGTCATGAACCGCTCCACCATCGAGACCAGGCCATAGAAGAGCGACCCGGCCAATGCGGCGATTGCGATCTCCGCCCAGACCATGTCGATGTTCATGCGCCCCACTTCGGTGGAAATGCGGAAGCCCATGCCGACGGTCGGCGTTCCGAAGAACTCTGCAACAATCGCGCCAATGAGGGCCAGCGTCGAGTTGATCTTCAGCGCATTGAAGATGAAGGGCAAGGCTGCGGGAAGCCGGAGTTTTACCAGCGCTTGCCCGTACCTAGCGGCGTAGGTGCGCATCAGGTCGCGCTCCTGCGGGCCGGCCGCGGCGAGCCCGGCGACCGTGTTCACCAGCATAGGGAAAAACGTCATGACCACCACGACGGCCGCCTTGGAGGGCCAGTCGAAGCCAAACCACATCACCATGATCGGCGCGATCCCGACAATGGGTAGCGCGCTCACCAGGTTGCCTATGGGTAGTAGGCCGCGGCGCAGGAACGGCACGCGGTCGACCAGGATGGCGATGAGAAAGCCGCATCCGTTGCCGATCCCATAGCCGACCAGCACGGCCGTAAAGGTCTGGCGGAAATCGGCCGCGAGCGTCGGCACGGACGTCGTGAGCCGACCCCAGATCTGGCTCGGCGCGGGCAGGAGGACCTGCGGGATGCTGAACGCCCGCACGGTGACTTCCCACAGGAACAAGAGGCACAGCCCGAAGATCAGGGCGACAGCGATGTCGCGAACCCGCGCCGACACCGGGTCGGGGATGCGGCGCGCGGAAAGCTTGGCGTTCAGAACCCATGCCGCCAGCCAGACGACCAGCGCCACGCCGATAAGGGTAGTCCCGCTCACGCCTGTGCTCCCATCCGGCTTAACACGATCCGGTGCAGCACGCCGACGATCCCGACCAGCACGCCCGCCAAGAGGGAGGCGGCGATCAGCGCCGCCCAGATCTGCACTGTCTGGCCGTAATACGAGCCGGTGAGCAGCCGCGCGCCCAGCCCCGCAACTGCCCCCGTCGGCATCTCGCCGACGATCGCGCCGACCAGGCTGGCCGAAATGGCCACTTTCAGCGAGGTGAACAGGAAGGGTAGCGAGGCCGGCCAGCGCAGCTTCCAGAACACCTGGGCGCGGCTGGCGCTGTAGGTGCGCATGAGGTCCAGGTGGATCGGGTCGGGCGCGCGCAGGCCTTTGACCATGCCGACCGCGACGGGGAAAAACGACAGATACGTCGAGATGATCGCCTTGGGCACCAGCCCTTTCAGCCCGACCGCCCCGAGCACGACGATCACCATTGGCGCGATCGCCAGGATCGGGATCGTTTGAGAGGCGATGATCCACGGCATGAGCGAACGGTCGAGGGTGCGCGAATGGACGATGGCGACGGCCAGCGCGATCCCAAGCAGCGTACCGAAGGCAAAGCCGATCAGGGTGGAGGAGAGCGTCACCCATCCATGAAAGACCAGGCTCCGCTTGGAGCTGGGCTTCACCCCAAAGGTGGTCTTCCAGATCTCCTGCGCCACCTGATGCGGGGCCGGGAGGACCGGGCGCTCGGCGGCCATCGTCGCCGCGACGAGGTCGCCTGTCGTATACGCCGCTCCCGACCGGCCCAGGTTTTCCCGCGCAAACGGCGCGTTCAGCAGAAACGCGCCGACATACCAGAGCGCCACGATGGCCAGGCAGACGACCAGCACCGGCCCCGCGTTGCCGCCCATCACACGCCGCATCCACCCTCGGCGCGCTTCATAGCCGATGGCCGCCCCAGGCTCAGCGACCCTAATCGTCATAGCTGTGCCCCTCGCGCAGGCCATTGCGGACGCGGGTGGCTATTGCCAGGAATTCCGGGGTTTCGCGGATGTCCAGCGTGCGCTCAGCGCCCAAGTCGCATTCGATCACGTCGTGGATGCGGCCGGGGCGAGGGGACATGACCACGATGCGGGTGGAGAGGAAGACTGCCTCGGGAATTGAATGGGTTACGAAAATCACCGTTTTGCGCGTCTTGGCCCAGAGCTGCAGCAGCTGCTCGTTGAGGTGGTCGCGGACAATCTCGTCTAGGGCGCCGAAGGGCTCGTCCATCAGCAGCAGCGCCGGGTCGAAGGTTAGCGCGCGGGCGATCGAGGCGCGCTGCTGCATGCCGCCGGACAGCTGCCAGGGATATTTGCGCTCGAAGCCTGTCAGGTTCACCAATGCAAGCTTTTTGCGCACCCGCTCGGCGCGCTCTGCCTTGGCCACGCCCATGATTTCCAGCGGTAGGGCGACGTTCCGAGAAATATTGCGCCAGGGGTAAAGCGCGGCGGACTGGAAAACGTAGCCATAGCAACGCGTCTTGCGCGCCGCTTCCGGCGAGACGCCATTGACTGAAATCGCGCCCGAGGTCGGCCGCTCCAGGTCGGCGATGACGCGCAAAAGCGTGGTCTTGCCGCAGCCGGAAGGGCCGATGAAAGACACGAACTCGCCGCGCCTGACGCTGAGGTCAATCCCGGACAGCGCCTGAACCGGGCCATCGCTGGTTTCAAAGGTGAGGGACAGGCCGCAGATGTCGATGACGCTTTCCGTTCGCCGGGACTGCGGCCTAGCCCAGGCCGGGTCGCCGGGCCGCCTTTCCACGTCCTTCAGTGCTGCTGCCGATTCTGACATCGCCCACGACCCTACTTTTCCCCCGCTGGTCATCCCAGCACAGACGAGAAGAGTAAGCCATCTCACGGTTCGCGCCTGCATGTCGCGTCAGCCGTGTGGTGCCCGAGTCACTTCGCGACGAAGCATGGGACCGCAATGAGCCGCAGCATGCTTCCGGAGGACGGCCGGGCGTTCCGAACCCAAGTTTCAACCCTACCTGCGTTTTCGGTCTGACCGCCCGGTGACCGATGGAAGAGAAAAAGGACAGTGGCCTCCCGTGCAAACCCGATTAGCAGTGTCCGCTTTCGGGCGAGGGGCTTGGTTCTCTGAGCGGCTGAAGTGGGCGCAAAGCGGACCTCAGGAGATCCTGACTGATAAGGCCATTAGGCAGCAACATCTGCCTTGCCCAAAGGTCGTCCTGCTCAGGCCCGGCGTGTGGGTGGGTTGGGGGAGCAAGCTCAAGACCCGGGGAGGTGGACGCGGAAGCCTCTATCCGCACCGTGAGAGGTGACGCCCCTGGTTGCTGTTTGGTAGCTAGATCCGGGCCAACAGGTTTCCTTCCAGCAAGGCTGGCCAGTTAAGCGGCTGCCGTTAGTGAGGAATTTTGGTCGGAGCGAGAGGATTTGAACCTCCGACCCCCTGAACCCCACTCAGACGAACGCAGTTTCGGCGCGTTTTGAGCCAACACGACATCTTGTTGAGTTCAATGACTTAGCTGAGTTTTCCGACGAGGACAATATGAGCGAAGCCGATTTTCTGCGCTCGGCTTTACCGACACTGGCGTCATTACTGGACATATTCTTAGAAGTACAGGTAATTGCATGGACGAGAAAACAGATAAAGAGCTGGGCGCCAAGTTCCGTTGCTGGCTAGAATATAACGGACTTCTTCAGGAGCGGAATCTGGATCTTGGCGGCCCGCAGGTCGAGCGCTTCATTCGGCGGGAGCGGTCGCAATGAACAAGCCGACACCGGTCTCCTCAACGAGAGAGAGGCCAATCTCCACCAAGGAGGCCGGGATCCTTCTCAAGCAAATCAGGAAGGCCGAAGCGAGGTCATACCTCAACGGTGCCGACCAAAACTTCCTCCGCATGATGGCATTCAAGATCCGCCCTGGGTTCTGCGTCTCGGAGCGGCAGCGCTTCTGGCTCGATGACATCCTCCGCCGCGCGCGCGTACACCGTGACCCCCGCCGAGACCGCGTCGGTTCACCATAGCTGCGTAGTATCAATCCACCCTTGGGCCTAACCGATCCAACGGCGGGCTCGAGTTCAGACGGACGCGCGAATCTGGTGGAGTCCGGAACAGCAGGCGTGGCGACAGCAGTGCCCTGTGGAGAGCTGAGAGATGGACCTTTCCTGGCTGGAAAAGCTGAACGCTCAACAGCGGGCTGCCGCGTCCTACGGTATCGGCGCTGACGCAAGCGCCGGGCCTTGTGGGCCACTCCTGATCATCGCCGGGGCCGGCTCGGGAAAGACCAACACGCTTGCCCACCGGGTAGCACTGCTGATAGTCAGCGGAGTGAACCCAAGCCGTATCCTGCCGCTCACCTTCTCGCGACGTGCTGCGGCGGAAATGGCCCGGAGGGTTGAACGGATCGCCAGGACGGTGCCGGGGTTCGGCTCTGCCCTGGTCAGCGATGTTCTGACCTGGTCAGGCACGTTTCATGCGATCGGAGCGCGGCTGCTCCGCGAGTTCGCCGAACAGATCGGTCTCGATCCGGCCTTCACGATCCATGATCGGGAGGATTCGGCCGATCTGATGGACTTGGTTCGACATCAGCTTGGGTTCTCCCAGACCGAGGCCCGGTTCCCGACAAAGAGAACGTGCCTGGACATCTATTCACGGGCGGTGAACACGCAGCAGTCGCTGAAAGAGGTCCTCTCCGCCGCTTTCCCTTGGTGCTTCCGCTGGGAGCCACAGCTTCGAGAGCTGTTTGCCGGCTATGTGGAAGCCAAGCAGGGGCAGAACGTCCTCGATTACGATGACCTGCTCCTCTACTGGTCGCAGATGGTCACGGAGCCGTCGCTCGCGGCTGAGATGGAGAGCCGCTTCGACCACGTGCCGACATCCTGCTGGGTCTGAAGCCAGCAGGGGCAGGGCTGACCGTAGTGGGAGACGATGCTCAGTCAATCTACTCTTTCCCGGGCGGCAACGGTTCGCAACATCCTGGACTTCCCCGCCGCGTTTACCCCGCCTGCAACGGTCATCACCCTTGACCGGAACTACCGCTCCACACGTCCAATCCTGGCGGCCGCGAATGCCGTGATCGGCCTTGCGGCAGAGCGGTATACTAAGGACCTTTGGTCGGAACGGACCTCTGACAACCTGCCTCAATTAGTGTCAGTCGCAGACGACGCCGGCCAGGCACGGTTTGTGGCTGAGCAGGTGTTGGCGAACCGGGAGTGCGGGATACAGCTTAAACGTCAGGCGGTGCTGTTCCGAGCTTCCCACCACAGCGCCGCCCTGGAGCTGGAGCTAACGCGCCGCAACATTCCGTTCGTGAAGTATGGCGGGCTCAAGTTCCTGGACTCAGCCCACGTAAAGGACGTGTTGGCTTGCCTGAGGTGGGCGGAAAATCCGCGCGACCGGGTTGCTGGCTTCCGTCTGTTGCAGTTGCTGCCCGGTGTAGGTCCGGCATCAGCCGGCCGAATCCTGGAATGAGTGGATCAGAACCCAGATCCTGTCCCGGCGCTGTCCAGCTACGGCCCGCGTGGCGTCACTCAGCATGCGTGGCGGGCCTTTGTGAACCTCATGCAGCAACTCGGGGCCCGGCGAGCTGAATGGCCATTTGAACTTAACCTGATCCGGCAATGGTATGAGCCGCACCTGGAGCGCCTCCATGACGATGCGCATGTGAGGATGGCCGATCTGGTGCAGCTCGAACAGATCGCGGCAGGCTACCCCTCTCGCGAAAGATTCCTGACCGAACTCACCCTGGACCCGCCCGATGCGACAAGCAACCAGGCCGGAGTGCCGATGCTCGACGAGGATTACCTCATCCTGTCAACAATCCACTCTGCCAAGGGCCAGGAATGGAACGCCGTGTTCATCCTAAATGCGGTGGATGGCTGTATCCCGTCCGATATGAGCACCGGCTCAAACGAGGGCATCGAGGAGGAGAGGCGGCTTCTGTATGTCGCCATGACCCGGGCGGAGGATCAGCTGGCGCTGTTGGTGCCCCAGCGGTTCTATGTGCACCAGCAGTCTGCAAAAGGCGACCGTCACCTCTATGCAGCCCGGACGCGGTTCATCCCGCAGGAGATCCTCCCCCATTTTGAACTGATCGCCTGGCCGACGGCAGAGCAGGACACTTCCCCCCTGCGAGGTCCTGCTGGTGTCCGGGTCGACATCGGTGCGCGCATGCGGGCGAAGTGGGCTTAGCTTCGCCAACTCGGTCCAGTGTGCAGGTGACGTCGTGATCGATGCCAATCATGTCGCACAGCATGGTCAGCGTGTCCGTGCCGATGCCCTGGACCAGAACGGTCGACCAGCTTTCCTGCGCAAACTGCGACAGGGGACACACAAAAGGCCGGCAAGGCACAATCAGAATTGTGGGCAACGCAAGCAACGAATCCGTGAATACAGTCCGGCGGGGTGTCACCACAATCACCAAAATAGGTCTGACGGACGGCTGGACCTACCACGACGACACGAGTGGAAGCCATGTCTAGACCCTCAGAAAGGCTTCGACCGCCGTTGCTGCCCGGCAGCACTATAGGTAGCAGGACGTCATTTCCGGAAACAAGTGACCGGCGCCCGACTCCGGAGGCGTATCTGGCCGGAGCCGCAGTGCATTCAGCGCAGCATTGACGTTGGCACGTTCCTAACACGCCGATTTGCGGGCCAAGGTCGCGAGACGGGCAGGAAGCGGTCGTTCCCAGGTTCCGTTCTGATGGCCCGCTTCGCGCCAACAGCGGAACTTGGGTCAGCGCCGAAGTGCAGACATTCTGGTTCGCGTTCATTCGAGCCATTCGAACTATTCCTGTCCGGCCTCCAAAGCGGTCGTCCAATGGCGCTCGACCAGCCATAGGTTACGAACCCTGGCGGTCTGGATCTCGTACGTCGAACGTTCGTTGCGCTGCCTCAATCCCGGCCTGCCGCGACCGCGAGCAGGGCTCCCTGAGCGAGTGTCCCGCTTCGGTGAGTTCGTAATCCACCGCGGCGGGATTGGTGTTCGCGGGCGGACCCAACGAGATTGCCGACCGTAACCTGCCGCTGCACGAGCTTCCGGCCACTCGCGGGAGATCCTGCAGATGGATGTGGGCGGCATGCCACAAGCCACGTTCCTCAGACACCGAGTTGCTCGGCACCAAAGTCCTCCCGCAAGTTTGCAGGATTTCGCTCCGCAGCGGTTTGACTCGTGAGTGAGCGCGGCTGCTTTCCCAATGCGGACGTGCGGCGCGCTGATATGGATCTCAAAAGCAGGGGTTCGTTCAGTGACGTGGACCGAAACAAGTGGTCGCTGCCAACCCGCTTTTGGGCACCAACTGCCGTTCATTCAGTTGGCCGGTGAGAGCGTTCGAACGCCTGCCACGCGGATCACGAAGGCGAATACGACAACGAGGGATATCGCTTCCGTGGGCACGTCTTCACTGGCCAAGATGGCCTCGAAACAATCGTGCCGGGCCTTTACCCGGGCAGAACGCGCCACTTCCATGTGAAATACCAGGCGCCGTCTCAGCCGGTCCTCACCACCCAGCTTTACTTTCCCGACGAGCCGGCAAATGCGCGCGACAGGATCTTCCGCCCGGAGCTCCTCCTGAGGATCGAGGATGGGGCGCCGCTCCACGCAAGCTTCAACGCAGTTCTGGACGTGGCCTAGCGGCTCACCTCGGGGCAACTCGCAACACCGGTCAGTTCGACGCTGCCGCAGTGAAGCATCAGATGGCCGCCAATCTCCGCGCCACCTTCCGACCTTGGCCGAGCGCGGACTGCAGCTCTGCGGGATCGAGCGCTGGAAGTCGTCCTAGCTCGAAGGCGGACAAGTCGACATGCTGCGCGGCGCCATCCGTGATCAGCTCCGCAATGGCCTCGCCGGTCGCTGGCGCATTGAGGATGCCCCAGACGCTGTGTCCGGTGGCCACGTAGGCACCAGGCACACTCGGGATCGCGCCGCTCCCGCAAGCGTCGGCTGCGCGCCCGGACCGAGGGGCGGGAGCAAAACCGGGCTCCTCGACGCGCCGTTAGTGATCGAACCCAGCTCTCGCTTGGGGATTTCTGATCCGGCGCCCTGGCACAACAGCAAGTTAATTCCAGTATAGTACGCGAGCGGCCGGGAGCCGGACTTCCAGCGCTTGGGCGAAGAAGTTCCGCAGGTGGCTCATCGCTTCAGCAGGGTAGACGAACTTCTCCGATCCGAACTTTGTCAGCTTCTGGATCGGGCGGCTTCGTCCATCTCAAGTGACGATCCCGGATACCACTCGTTCAGAACTGCCTTTGAGCCTGCCGTGAAGCGGTGGGTTATGAGCTCGACGGTCGAGTCAAGCTCCGGCACGTACTTCAGCGCCGCCGCAGCGCTGTCCAACAGTGCACTTTAGCCCGCTCGCCAGTCGCCGATGGGCATGAGAGTCGACGGGGATATGCTCGGCATCCGGGTACCGGGCCAGGACCTCTCGGCCGCGGGCATAATCCTCCACCGCCGGCTCAAGGTAGATTTTCTCGATATCGATCAGCTGCTTGGGAAGAGTCATGGCGCACGCAGTTGAGCCCGCGCCGTAGCTCGAGATCAACATCTCCGTCGTGAAGCGATACGCATTATATGGTGGCGGGCCCCTCAATTTGGCCCGCGACATCGTGGCGATATAGCGCGCCACCCCGCAAAGGAGCGGCGCGCTTTGGCCTTAGCCCTGGGCCTGCTTCAACTGTTCCCAGCGAGCATGATCAAAGCGGACCCGCTGGTATGTGGAGCGGATCAGATTCCGCGTTGCGGTCGAGAGGCTCTGGTCAGCCATGTAGGTTTCGAAACGCTCGGTGAGATAACCCTCTCCCCGTTCCACTTCGGCAATCGCGGCCTTAGTGTCGTTCTGGAACATGCTGTGCAAATCCAGGAAGCGGCGGTGCAGAGCTGCGGTTACTGACCCGCGCACATCGCGGTTCCCGCCCAGCGCCGCTATGCGATTGCGGAATTCTGAGACGACGGTACGACGCTCCTGAGCTTTTTCGCGGAAGAACGCGCTTATCCCGGAGTTGCTGGCGACCTCCGCCGCTTCTTCATAGCCATTGATGCTATCGGTCAGAGTGGAGGTCAGCGCTTCGAGAGCGGCGACGTCTTGTGTGTTTGAAGACGCGTAGCTGCCGCTCCAGCTTGTCGCCTGACTCGACCGCGCCGAGCCAAAGAGAAACCACCCCGCTAGCAAGCCGAGGCCGGCGCCCAGCACCATAGCTGTCGCCGTATCCGCCCTAGCCATGTCGCTCCAGTCGTGATCGCGGCGGTAACCGATCCGCCCGCCGTAGGACTCCCCGCCCCGGAACCGGCGCGGATCATCGCCGTAGCCCTCGTAACCCGACCCCCTCTCGAACGAGGAACCGCCCGCATAATCGCGGCGGTAATCATCCTGGCCTGAATGTCCCGTGACTCGTGAACTTCCCGGACTGGTCTCTGACATTTGGTGCCTCCGTGCAGTTTAAGTGCCAAAAGAACAACGCGGGACGGCAAACGTTGCGCGTTAATGGAATCGTCCAAGGGAGTTGTGGGATGCGAAGGATGTGAGCGGCGCCTATATGACGTTGGCTTGCGAGTTCGCACAGCCGAGGT
>JAESFL010000177.1_pt1 | contig 57125 bp, 47 predicted proteins | sample 9269401 | NCBI WGS metagenome assembly JAESFL01 (sample SAMN14506025, study PRJNA617098) | algae metagenome | isolation source: Gloeocapsa sp. UFS-A4-WI-NPMV-4B04 and co-occurring heterotrophs from desert... | place: USA: Utah | collected 2006-10-01 | reverse complement strand
GCAAGAGCAGAAGGGACACGTCTCACCGCCACGAGAACGTGGCCCTGGTCTTGCCGGGTTCACTCTGCCAAGCTTTGGCTCTGATTCTGTTGGAGCCCTCGATGTCCCGCACCTTTGTCGCTCTCCTTGTCCTCACCTTGGGAGCACCCACTCTGGCGTTTGCTGCCGCCATGAGCGCAGCGGGAGCCGACTTGGCTCTCCTTGGCACGGGCCTCACGTTCTTTGTCGTATTCACCGCCGTGACCGCCATGGTGTTCGAGATCAAGCGTCTTGCCGATGAGGACACGCCCGCACACTAATTCCGTCCACTCGCGGTGAAGCGGAGCGCAAGACGCAAATAACGACGACGCAGGTGAGAGCCACGCGGTCGATGCTGGGGGACTGCACCCGGTACAATCCGGGGCAAAACGGGCCAGAACGCGTCCCCCAGCTTTAGCTAAGTGCCTGTAGTTCCACGTTTGGTGAGGCCCTCTCCTGGACAGCACCTCACGAGCCGCCTTCCGCAGATGCTCCGGGCCGACCCTCAATAAGCTCGCCCCATCTTGGGGGTGGGGGTCTGTGATCGGGACAGAGACGAATCGAGACGCGCGGTGGTAGGCCCCGAGAGGTCCGCTCACGAGCAAGCTACACGAACGGATGATGTTAACGGCTGGGCCTTCGGCGGCTTGACTTTGGCACACCCCCGTCACACCAGAGCACATTGGTAAGTGCCTGGGGAAGGCATTCGCTTCCAAGTTCTTGATTTTCTTCGCAAAATTGGCGCACCCGACACGATTCGAACGTGTGACCTTTGCCTTCGGAGGGCAACGCTCTATCCAGCTGAGCTACGGGTGCTTGGGTTCGGTCTTTCCCGAACGGGCTGGACCCTATCGCAGGTCGGGGGGCTCTGCCAACCCCCCTGCCTCGGGTGGCGCCCGGGCTGAGCCGCCAAGGCACCCTCCACGAGACCCCCTCCACGAGACCCCCTCCACGAAGCCTCCTGCCGCCGCACTCGGGCTTCCGGCTCGGGTCCCGGCCGGGTTAGCTTGCGGAGAAACGCGCCACCCGAAGGGACCGGACTGTCGTGACCTTATCGTATGCCCAGCGCCTCGAAGACTACCATCTGTCTCGTGCCTTCGGGGACCAGCGTTCGGGGTTCTACGTCGATATCGGTGGAGGCCACCCCGTCGCCGACAACGTGTCCTACTGGTTCTACCTTCGAGGCTGGAGCGGGCTCATCGTGGAACCCCAGGAGGCCCTGTGCCGTCGCTACCGGCGCCTGAGGCCCCGCGACGTCGCCGTCTGCAGCCTCGTCGGCCGGCACAACGGCGAGGCCGACTTCCATGCGGTCGACACGCTTCACGGGCTTTCCACGACCCTGGAGCAGCATGCCCGGAAGGCCGCCGAACTCGGCGCGACCTACACGACGAGCCGGCGGCCCGTCATGACGCTGGCCCGGCTGCTCGAAACCCACGGCGTCGAGCGGATCGACTTCCTCAAGGTGGATGTGGAAGGCGCCGAGGCCGACGTGTTTGCCGGCGCCGATTGGACGCAATGGCGGCCGCGCATCATCGTGGCCGAAGCAATCGCTCCCAACGCGACCCACGATGTCTCGGCGGAATGGGAGGGCATGCTGATCGGGCAGAACTACATCTCGGCCCTGTTCGACGGACTGAACCGGTTCTATGTCGCGGCGGAGGAGACGGCGCTCCTGGAGCGGCTTCCGCGGGAGCCCGCGCCCTGGGATGTCGTGCCGCATCTCTACGAGTTCGGTTACGCGCCCGACAACCCGCACCATCCCGATCACGCGCTCGCCATCCACCTCGCGGCGGCTTTTCTCTCCGGGCTGTCGGAGGAGAGCGACGAGAGCCTCGCCGCCCTTCTCCTGAAGGGTTCGAACGATGCTCGAGCCGCCAGGCGCTTGCAGCGCATCCTCGGCGCGGCCGGATCGGACTCGGGCGGCTCGACCGAGGAGCGGTGCCGGGCTCTCGTTCGCAACCCCGCCTTCCGCGCCGCCCTCGGCCGAATCGCGGCCCCCTACGATGGGGGCCTGATGCTCGACGACGACCCCGGCGATGACGGGTAGGCCTCCTGCCGGGAAAGCTGGATCGGCAAGGATGATCGCAACGTACCGGCGAACTGCGGACACCTCCAACCTCCTGTGGATTGCGACCCCGGGGTCGACGGGACGGAGAACTGCACCCCCGAGCCGGAGACGCCGTTCCGCGTCGCTCGGCTCCAACGACCGTGGCGCCTCAGTGGGAGATGCGGCCATCATCCCAAAAAGCACCGGTGTTGCCGGTCGAACGAGGCGAGGTGCCGGTTCCCGGGATCGACCGAGCGCTTGGAGCGGGAGCGTCGCAGGGCCGGGTTAGTTCTTCCCTCCTGACGGCCGGGTATGCCACAAAGGCACCAAACAGTTGGAGGCAGCTCGCGCGTGCACCGCTCCTTTGCGGCAGAGCCGGACCTGGATCCGGAGCGGAATACGGTCGATATTCTCGACGGGATCGGAGACGCTTTCTTCGGGCTCGATCACGACTGGCGCATCGTCTATTTCAACCGCGCCTGCGAGACGTTCTTCGGCCTCGATCGCGACCACGTGCTCGGACATGTGGTCTGGGAACTCTTCCCGGAGGCCGCCGGATCCGAATTCGAGCGTCAATACCGCCGGGCGATGACGGGCCGGGTCACGGTCGAGTTCCAGACCGAATCGGCGGTGCGGCCCGGCCGCTGGCTCGAGGTGCGGGCCTTCCCGACCCGCCAGGGCATCGGGATCGCCTTTCGGGATGTATCGGAGCGACGGGAGGCCGAGGAGGAGTTGCGCTATCAGCTCGACCTGATGCGCACCATCACCGAGAACACTGCCGAGGCTCTGTTCCTCATGGATGCCGAGGGCCGGGTGAGCTTCATGAATCCGGCCGCCGAGGCCATGTTCGGCTTCTCGGCCGCCGAGATGGCGGGCCGGGTGCTCCACGACCTCGTGCATCATCACCATCCGGACGGCCGTCCCTTCCCGCTGGAGGAATGCCCGCTCGCGGGCGTGTTTCAGGCCGGAAAGGGGCTCCATCTCCACGAGGATGTATTCTTCCGGAAGGACGGCTCCCGGATCGCCGTGTCGTGCTCCAACATGCCGATCGCCAAGGAGGGACGCATCGTCGGCGCGGCCCTCGTGGTGCGGGACGTCTCCGCCCAGAAGCAGCGCGAGGCGGCCCTGCGGGAGAGCGAGGCGCGCTTCCGCCACATGGCCGACTCCGCCCCGGCCCTGATCTGGATGACCGACGATGCGGGTTCCGTGATCTTCGCGAACATGCATTACGATCACATGTTCGGACGGCCCGGGCGCGAGATGCTGGGTACGGGCTGGCGAAGCATCCTTCATCCCGACGACGTGGAGGCTTTCGAGACCGCCTTCTTCGAGGCGTTCCGCGACCGCCGCCCGTTCAGCGGCGAGGTTCGGGTGATCGACCGGGACGGCCGCGTGCGGTGGCTGCGCTGCGAGGGCGTGCCCCGGCTCGACGACGCCCACGCCTTTCTCGGTTACACGGGCTGCAATATCGACATCACCGAAACCAAGGATCACGAGGCGGCGCTCCGGCAGAGCCGGGAGCAGTTCGCGGCGATCTTCAACCAGGCCAGCATCGGCCTCGCCGAGGGCGACCTCCGGGGCCGGCTCCTGCGGGCGAACGACCGCTTCTGCGAGATCGTCGCGCGACCGCGGGAGGAACTCCTGACCCTGGGGATGCGGGACATCACTCATCCCGAGGACGCCGAGCGCCATGCTGCGCTGTTCCGCCGGGCCGTGGAGACGGGCGAGCCCTTCGAACTCGAGAAGCGCTATATCCGCCCGAACGGCACCATCGTGTGGGTGCACGACAGCCTCACCATCGTGCGGGACGCGACAGGAAGGGGTCGCTCGGCGCTCGCGGCCGTCATGGACATCACGGAGCGCAAGCGCCTCGAGGAGCACCGCGAGGTGCTCGTGAACGAGCTGAACCACCGGGTGAAGAACACGCTGGCGACCGTCCAGTCCATCGCGACCCAGACGCTCCGCAATGCCCGCTCGCCCGCCCAGGCCCGGGAGGACCTGGAGGACCGCCTCATCGCGCTCTCCCGGGCACACGACGTGCTGACCCGCGAGAACTGGGAAGGGGCCAGCACCCGGGAGATCATCCAGGGCGCCGTCGAGCCCTATCTCCACCGCGGCGAGGGCCGCTTTCTCATCAAGGGCCCGGATGTCCGGCTCCTGCCCCGCACGGCGCTCGCCATCGCCATGGCGTTGCAGGAACTCGTCACCAACGCGGTGAAATACGGCGCGCTGTCGAACGAGACCGGGCAGGTGCGGATCACCTGGCTCATCGATCGCTCGATCCAGCCCCCGCGCCTGCAGCTGCGCTGGCAGGAGATCGGCGGCCCGACCGTGGCGCCGCCGACGCGCCGGGGCTTCGGGTCGCGGCTGGTGGAGCGGAGCCTGGCGCAGGATCTCGGTGGCGATGTCAGGATCGAGTTCGCGCCGACGGGCGTCGTCTGCACCCTCGACGCAGCGGTCGATGCAAGCTGATCGTCAGACAGTCACGCCGATCCCGGCACCCCGCTGCACCCTCAGCCACCCCGTTTGCCCTTCAGCCGATCCCGGTGCAGCCCGCGGCACCCCTCAGCCGACCCATTCGCGCCTGAGCCGCTCCCGATGCCGCGCGAACCACGAGAGCGCCACGACCGCGGGGCCGGCCTCGATCAGGCCCTCGTCGAGGAGGCGGATTGCTTCCGCCGCGGGATAGACCTCGACGCGGATGTCCTCGTGCTCGCCCGCAACTCCGTGGATGCCGCCCGCCCGGCCGAGATCGGCCTCGGCGCAGAACACCGCGACCCGCTCCGAGCTTCCGCCGGGGCTCGGCAGGAAGGCCTGGGCCAGGACGAGGCGCCCGAGCGTCACGCCTGCCTCCTCGACGGCTTCCCGGCGTGCCACCTCCTCGTCGCTCTCCCCGTCCTCCACCATTCCGGCGATCACCTGCAGGGGCCGGGCCGCGCGGCCGCCGAAATAGGAGCCTGGCAGGAACTGGCGGATGAGGAGCACCTCGTCGCGCCGGGGATCGTAGGGGAGCACCGCGGCGGCATTGCCCCGCTCGAACACCTCGCGGACCATGATCTCGGTCATGCCCCCGTCGAAGCGCTCGTGGCGCAGGCGATGGACGTCGATCTGGAAGAAGCCCTGGTAGCCCACGCGGGTATCGACCACGTCGACTTGGATGTGACTGGGGTCGCGCTCGGGCGGGAGCGAGGGTTTGTCGGTTGTCATCAGGGACTCCCTTCCGAGGCGAGTAGTGTTTTTGGGGCTCGCGCCGCAGGCGTCAACGCGGGAGCCCATGGACCGGCCCGGTCGAGGACCATTCCGCATCCCCGATTGTGGCGCAGCTCCTGCCCAGACCGCGGGCATGCCCCGCAGGCGTCGACGCGGGGGCCGATCCGAACCGCGGGGCGTATCCCGCAGGCATTATCACAAGCGGGCGACTTCGGGCGGGGCATGCCCCGTGCGCATCGACCGAGGCACGCGATGCCGGACGGCGGACGGGCAGCGCCCGACACGGAGCCTCGCCGGGGGTACGGGCGTTATGAACGGAGTTGCCCGAGACGCCGCAGCGGAATGGCCGGATTGGGTCCTCCCTCCCGCCCGGCACGGATCGGATCGGAGTGAGGCTGCCTCGGCCCCAAGGAGACGCCGTGATCGAGGAGTTGATCGACGCCATCCGGAGCCGCCAAGCGATTCTCTTCGCCGGGGCCGGGGTGTCCATGACGGTGGGTCTGCCCTCCTGGCGCACCCTCATCGAGCACATCGCCGACGAACTCGGGATCGAGCGTGAGGCGGTGGCCGGGGCCGACGTGAACTACCTCACGCTTGCCGAATATTACCGCATCCGCCAGGGCAGCATCGGCTCGTTGCGGAGCTGGATGGATCGCAACTGGAGCATCCCGGACGATGCCCTCGCAGCCTCGAAGGTTCACGATCTCATCTGCAGCCTCGACTTTCCCATCGTCTACACCACCAATTTCGACCGCAATCTGGAGCGGGCCTTCGAGCTCAAGGGCAAGCCCTTCGTCAAGATCGTCAGCGCCAAGGACATCGCCCGCATTCGCGACGGGGTCACGCAGATCGTGAAGTTCCACGGCGATTTCGACGACGATGCCTCCATCGTGATCGCGGAGACCGATTATCTCGACAGGCTCTCCTTCGAATCGCCCCTCGACATCAAGTTCCGATCGGATGCCTTAGGCAAGACGATCCTGTTCGTGGGCTACAGCCTCTCCGACCTGAATATCCGCTTCCTGCTCCACCGGCTCTGGAAGACCTGGCAGGCCTCCGGCTTCGAGCGGGACCGGCCGCGCTCCTATGTGTTCATGATGCGGCCGAACCCGATCGAGGAGGCCGTGCTCGACCAGTGGGGCATCCGGGTGATCACCGGGAGCGGCAAGGAGCCCGAGCGGGCGCTCGAAGCCTTCCTGGCCGAGCTCTGCGCGGCCTGCGGGGTTGCAGCCAGGAAGGGCGAGGTGAAGGGCGAGGTGAAGGGCGAGGTCCCGCGTCTCACCGGTCTCCGCGAAGGCGAGAGGGGCGCCAAGGCGAAGGCCGGGAAGCGTTCCCGGGGCGGTCGGCGTTGAGCCCGATGGGACCCTCGACCCTCGCGGCCTTTCAGCCTCGGCCGGCCGCCCGCGCCCGCTCGCCGAGGGCCGTGTAGAAGCCGCTCGCCGCGATGATGGCGGCGCCCCCGATCGTGAAGGCGTCGGGAAGCGAGTCGAAGACGAGATAGCCGAGCGCTCCCACCCAGATCAGCTGGGCGTAGCCGTAAGGCGCAACGAGCGAGGCGCTCGCCTGGCGATAGGCGAGAACCACGAGATAATGGCCGGCGGTCGAGAACGCCCCCAGGGCAAGGCCGAGGCCGATGTCGCGCGCGCTCGGCACGACGAAGTGAAAGGGGAGCAGGAGGGTCGTGACCGCAAGACCCACCGCGGCCGAGTACACCATCGTGGTGAGCGGGCGGTCGGCACCGCTCATCTTGCGGGTCACGACCGCGGCGACGGCCCAGGACATGGCGCCCGCCAGGGGCAGCAGGGACGCGACCTCGAAGGCGCTGGTGCCCGGTCGGATCACCACGACGACGCCCGCAAGGCCGACGAGGGCTGCGCTCCAGCGCCGCCAGTCGACGGCCTCGCCGAGCAGCGGGATCGAGAGCGCCATGATGAGAATCGGCGAGACGAAATAGAGCGTGGTCGATTCCGCCACGGGGAGAACGGTCAGCCCGGCCGTAAAGAGGAGCGCGGACCCCACGGTGCCGAGGCCGCGGAAGAGCTGCAGCCCCAAGCGGTGGGTGCGCAGCACGCCCGTGCCGCCTGAAACCATGACGGCAGGGATCAGGATGAGGGCAAAGGTCACATACCGCAGCCAAGCCACCTCCACGGGCAGCAGGGTCGCCGTGAGGGCCTTGGCGATCACGTCCGAGCACGCGAAGAATCCGGTCGAGGCGACGAGGAATGCGATGCCCTTGATGGCGCCACGGCCGGTCTCGGGCGCGGCGCCGGACGAGCCTTCCGCCGAGGCGGCGCGCCGAGGCAAGAGAACGGCTCCTGCACTCATGGGCTTCGCTCGGCCTTCTTCATGGGGGGTTGGGGTCGCCCGGGCACTCGCTCCGGGCGTGGGGGAGCGCCTCTTATGCCCGAGGATCGAGCAGCGCAGAACCGCGCATAGCTCAGCCGCGCCATGCACTGTACGAATGCGTTTACGCTTTCTTCATCGAAAACATGAATGGGGCGCATGCCGCCTGGGCAGACTGCTGCGACAATTCGGGCCCGAGCTGCAGGCTCGACCCTGACTGCCTGCCACAGCGTCAACTTTGCCGAAGGAGACTTCGAAGCGGCTATCCACAGCTGTCCACAGACCGGGAAGGAGACTAAACTATGTTATCGAAAGATTCGGTAGTCTCTCTACCTTGCATTCTTTATAGTTTCCCCGGTGTTTTGAGGTTCAATTGATGGTTGTTGAGCGCCGTTTCCTTGTAGCCTCTTCTTTGGCCCGCTTGATCCAACGGGAAAGCGGTGCGCCGACGAGGATTTGCGAGGGACACTTCGCGCCTCAGGGTGGCCGCCGCCAGCTCGTTCGGGTCGAGAGAGATCGGGCTGTGCTGGTTCTCGTCAATCAAGACGAGGGCGGGCAGCCGAACGAGGAGCAGGCCGAGGTGCCCCATTCCCACGCGGAAGCCCTGATCGACGTCGCTGCGGGAGCCGTGGCCTTCGACCGGCTTCCGGTGCGTGTCGGTGGCGATGTCGAGGCGGTGCTCGACCGTTTCGTGGTCCCGCAAGGGGTCGACATCCTGACCATCACCATCAAGGGCGACCCGCGTACATTCGCGCCGCCGCTGTGGGCCGACATCGAGGTCACCGAGGAGCCCGGTTTCGACCACGCCGCGCTCGCCGTGAACGGCATCCCGCCAATGCGCGAGCCGGACATCTCGAACGGAGCCCTCGAGGCTCTTCTCGATACCCTGGAGGGTCGAGGCTCCTACCGGTTTCGAGCCCGCCCCGTCCAAGGGGCCGCCGAGCTGAGCCTCGCCTCGCCGCCCCGAACAACGACCGACGCCTCTCAGTCGGGGCGTCCGCGCACGACGGCCGAGGCAGCCCCGGCGACCGCCACCCTCGTGACGCCTCTGCAGGCGGTGGTTTCGGAACCTGCCGCTGAAGCCGCCACGTCCGAGCCCAGCCCCCCGACGCTCGTCGAGGTGACGCCCGCGGCCCGCGAAGCGGAAGGGGAAGGCGGACGCCGCCCGACCCTGCGCCCTGCGGGGCAACCTACCGGCCAGGGCGCCGAGCTCGACGAGGAAATCGCGCGCCTCGCCCGCACCCTCGCCCCCCGCACGCAGCGCTCCTGAGAGCTTCGTTCGAGAAGGCCCATTCGAGAAAGCCCATGCGGCTCCGATCCCGTCCGCGGGATCGGGGATGGGTGCTGGAGCGAGCGCGGCAGCGTCTCCTCACGACCCTCTGCCTTGCCATGACGAGGGATTGGCATTGGACGGTCGCGCCGCCACCGGCATCCAAGGCAAGCACGCCATGACGGGCTTCGGGAAGACCGCATTCCGGTCTTTCACCCGCAGCTGGTGCTCCCGCACGCGGTCGACGGGGATGCCTTAGAGCCTCGAACCGTTAAGCGGACGCACCATCGGTGGCGTCAGCATTGCCGAGGTGCGGAACTCACTGGATCTGAATTCTCGTCCGAGGCTCTAGAGCGCTTTTGAGTGAGGTGGATCCGGCTCGCGTGAAGAAAACGCGTCAGAACAGAAGCAAGAGCTGATTCCACGCAAGTAGAAACAGCTGTAGCTCCTGCGAGTCCAGGTCAAGCTCTGATCGTCCCGTCAAAGGCAGCCATGGGCGTCCGGCGTTCGGACGCCCAGTCTTGTCTGTGATCGAGAGCTGTTTCCCCTGACGAAGCCTCAGCTCTCGCTCTTCAGTGGTCGGATCGTCGTCCGGCGAGCCGGATCAACGCTTCGCTTCCGAGTGGTGGCGTTTTCCTGATGGGCCGGAGACGCCTCACTCGAAAACCCTCTAGAGCACGATCCGATCCGGTTGAATCGGATCGTGCTCTTTAAGTCGTTGGTTTGCCGCATGATCTTGGTCCGAAAAGTCTGCAACTTTTCGGGATCATGCTCTAGGCCGCCGCGGCAGAGGCCTCGGGGAGTTCCACATCGACCTCGAGGGTCGAGACCGCCTCGCCCTTCTCCATCGTGACACGAACCCGGGTCTGGTCCATCGACACGTGCTTGCGGATCACCGCGAGAATCTCCTCGCGCAGAACTGCCACGAGGTCGGGCTGGCCGCTCACGAGCGAGCGCTCGTGGGCGAGAAGGATCTGAAGTCGCTCGCGGGCGACGGGCGCCGACGACCGGCGGGAGAAGAAGTTGAGCAGATTCATCCGGCCCTCCTTGCTCCGAGAGGCTGCCTGCTTGGCGTCATGCCGCCCTCCTGCCGAAGGAGAACATGCCGCTGAAGAGGCCGCGCCGATCGCTCGGCACGGTCATCGGGATCGTCTCGCCCATGAGGCGGCGGGCGGCATCCATATAGGCGCGCGCGGGAGCGCTCGTCTCGTTGTTGAGGGTCACGGGCGCGCCGACGTTGGAGGCGCGGAGCACCTCTTCGCTCTCCGGAATGATGCCGATGAGCGGAATCGAGAGGATCTCGAGCACGTCGTCGACTTTGAGCATCTCGCCGCGCTCCGCCCGGGCGGGGTCGTAGCGGGTGAGAAGCAGGTGCTTCTCCATGCGCTCGCCGCGCTCCGCACGCTCGGTCTTGGAATCGAGGAGGCCGATGATGCGGTCGGAATCGCGCACCGAAGACACCTCGGGATTCGTGACCACGACGGCCACATCCGCATGGCGCATGGCGAGCGTCGCGCCGCGTTCGATGCCCGCGGGGCTGTCGCAGATGATCCAGTCGAACTTCTCGCGCAGTTCGGCGATCACGCGCTGGACGCCCTCTTCCGTGAGCACGTCCTTGTCCCGGGTCTGGGAGGCCGGCAGAAGCGACAGGGTGTCGATCCGCTTGTCGCGGATGAGCGCCTGGGCGAGCTTCGCCTCGCCCTGCACGACGTTGATGAGATCGAACACGACACGGCGCTCGGCGCCCATGACGAGATCGAGGTTGCGCAGGCCGACATCGAAATCCACGACCACCACGCTCTTCCCGCTTTTCGCGAGCGCAGCGCCGATCGCTGCCGTGGACGTGGTCTTGCCGACGCCGCCTTTGCCTGAAGTCACGACCAAGACTTTGGCCATTCCCGCTGCTCCCCTTCTTATGCTCGCAAGCGATGACGATGGTGAACTCGACGTCCGGCGGACCGGCCCATCGAGGGTTGGGACGAACGGCTCTCGTTGTCCTCTTCGGCGAGAGCCGTAATCACGATGTGCTCGCTTCCGATCGACGGACTCCGGTGGACACCGCCATCGGATCCGCTGGTCGTCGGCTCGCTCAAGTGAGAGCCGTGATCACGATGTGCTCGTTCTCGAGACGAGCCTGAACGGGACGGCCGCGCACGCCCGCCTCCATGTTGTCGGCGACCTGATAGACGCCATCGATGGCGACAAGCTCCGCTTCGAGCTTGTGGCAGAAGATGCGCGCCTCGGCGTTGCCCGTGGCGCCGGCGATGGCCCGGCCTCTCAACACGCCGTAGACGTGGATCGAGCCGCCTGCGATCACCTCGGCGCCGGACGCGACCGAGCCCACGATGGTGACGTCCCCCTCGAGGAACATCACCGACTGACCCGAGCGCACGGGCGCATCGATGAGAAGCGAGCGCGGCTCGGGGGTGCGGGGTGGGGTCGGGGTCGGAGCCGGCTCCGGCTCCGGGCGCGCCGTCGGGGCGCGGGGGCCGCGGCCATGGGTGTTGGAGAGCGGCCCCGATTCCGGGATCTCGAAGGCGGCTGCCCGGCCGCCCGTCACCACGGGCGGCAGGTCGGGGCCGAGATCGGTCTGGGCGATGCCCTCCATCGCCGTCACGCGGATCGCGCGGGTGGCGAGCATGTCGACGAGTTCCTTCAACTCGTCCGTGGAGACCTGGAGCCGCGCGAGATCGAGGAGGACCGGGCGCCCGACGAAGAAGGTCGGGGTCCGCGAGAGAAGCCCGTCGAGCGCCGCGAACCATTCGCCGAGCGGCGCCTCGGGGGCGAGGACCAGGGCCATGAAGGAGCGACCACGGAACCGGATCGCCTGGCGGGCGGGGGCGTGGAGGGCATTGGGGAGGGAGCGGGCTGCTGCGGTCACGAGGGTTAAAACACCGTTGATGTGGCGACCATCAGAGCCCGCCATGGTTAACGGCGGGTTAAAGACCGCAACGGAATCGTAAATCCCCGCAGGTTAGACACACCCGGAGCGATGCTACGCCGCGCTCCGCGCAAGCTTCAGGCGCGCCACCGCCGAGGCATAGCCGCCTGCGGCGCCATCCACGAAGTGAACGTGCCGGCTGTCCTGCACCGAGGGCGTGATGCAGGTCATGATCGCCGCCGGCTGCCGGTGGAGGCCGAAGCGCGCGATTCCCGCGGCCCCGGCGGCTTCGAGGCGGCGCTCCAGCGCATCGGCGAGGGCGGGCGTGCAATCGAGGGTCAGGCGCAAGCCGTCGTCGTATTTGCGGAAATCGGAGTTCGCCGCGAGTTCGCCCCGGTAGCGCTGGGGATCGAAGCCCCCAAGCGGCCGGCCGATCCGGAAGACGAGCCAGGCGAAGCTCCGGCGCAGGAGCAGCATGAGGCGGGCAAGGGCCAGATTCGCGCCGCGCCGGCGCTCGACGCGCGCCTCGACATCGAGCCCCAGGGTCGGCGCCGCGAGCGCCGGGCCGCCCTCCGGCACCGGGGAGCGCGCCGCCTCGGGGCCTTCGGCCATCCGCAGGAGATCGCGCACGAGGACCCGGTAGGCGGGCTCCTCCCCGCCCTCCGCGGAAACGAGGACGAGGGAGAGAATCACGCCCCGCGAGGCGCGGATCTCCTCCCAGCGGCAGGACAGGCCCGTGAGGTCGGGCCGCGCGCCTTCGGATGCCGGCTCGAGGGCGAACCGGCCTTCCTTCAGGGCCCGTTCGGCAAAGGCGAGGCCACCACCCGAGAACATCGCGTAGGACACATGCGGCGAGGGGGCAAAACGCGCGACGCGCACGTCGAACCCGGCCTCGCGGATGCTTCCGACCGGCACGAGACCGGTGCGCAGCACGAGCCCGAACTCGTCCCGCGCCCAGGCCGCCGTGGCGGCGAGCGCCTCGCGGGCCGCCCCGGCATCCTCGGGCGGCACCGCGAAGCTCGAGCCGTCGCCCCCGAAGGCAAACGGGAATTCGCGCCGGGACAGCGCATTGGTGAGCGCCGCGATAGGCGCCGCGCCGATCACGTTCACGACCTTGTAGCGCCCTTCCGCGATCGCCTCCGTGGAGCGCACGACATCGGCGACGCCGATCACCCAGCCCTCCGGCAGGGGCCGGTACAGGGCAGGGTCTGCGAGATCGTCGAAGGCCCGATAGACGGGCAGTGCCTCGTAGAAATCCGCTGCCGCTCCCATGCCCCACCTCACGCCACCGCCGCACCATCCCGCGACCGGACTCGGCCCGCAAGGCTTTGATGCAGGCGACCGACCGATGGACAGCAGGGATGGTCCCGCAGGGCTTGATGCGGCCGGTCGCCTGATGTCTCGTGGATCGAACCCGCGAGGCCCCGATGCGCCGCTCCGAAATCAACCGCCTCATCGCCGACGCCAAGGCGCTCTTCGCCGCGCACTATTTCGCGCTGCCGCCTTTCGGGCATTGGACGCCCGACGAGTGGCGCCGGCGGCCGGAGGCCGCCCGGTTCTGCCGCGCGCATCAGATGGGCTGGGACGTGACCGATTTCGGCTCCGGGCGCTATCCCGAGCGCGGCCTGTTGCTGTTCTGCCTGAGGAACGGACGGCAGGGCATCCCGGAGGAAAGACCCTATGCCGAGAAGCTTCTCGTCGTGGGCGAGGGGCAGGAGACGCCCTTCCATGCCCATCGGGTTAAGCTCGAGGACATCATCGTCCGCGCCGGCGGCACCCTCGTCACGGAGGTCTACGAGACCGATCCCGAGGGCCGGCCCCTCGACAGCGCCGTCACCGTGCTCATGGACGGCGAGCACCGGACGTTCCGGGCCCGGGAGCCGATCCGCCTCGAGCCCGGCCAGAGCATCACGATGCATCGCGGCCTGATGCATCGCTTCTACGGGGCGGCGGGCGGGGGAACCGTGCTCGTCGGCGAGGTCTCGCAGGTGAACGACGACCTCACCGACAACGTCTTCGCCGAGCCGCTTGGCCGCTTTGCGGCGATCGAGGAGGACGAAGCGCCCCTCCACCTCCTCTGGAACGAGCTGCCGGAGGGGTGAAGGCGGAATGCAGGTCGCACAGCCGCGAAACACCCTCCCGACCCAACTCCCCCTGGCCCTACTCCCTCTCCCCGCTTGCGGGGAGAGGGCTGGGGTGAGGGGCGGGTCGGTGAGGCGAGCGGTCTCCGCTTCCACGATAGCCGCAGCCTCTCACCGGATGGATCGCGCTCTTCCGACCAGCCCCTCACCCTGACCCTCTCCCCGCTTGCGGGGAGAGGGGATGATGGCGTGCTAGAAACTGCCGGCGGGGCGCCTCCCCGTTGGCGGCGCTCCGCTTCCCGCACGGGTCAGCCGCGCCGCGTGCCTTATGGCGGCGGCGTGCGGGAGGGCCTAAATCGGGCATCCCCAGGGTTCCCCCATGTCCCGCAAAGTTCTCGTCCTTCTGCTGCTCAACGGGCTCGTCCTGGCCTCGCAGACATTGCTGTCGCGGGAAGCCGGGGGCGCCGGCGTGGCGCCGCTCGTCTATGCCTTCGCGAGTGCGGCGGGCGCGGCGTCGTTTCTCTCGCTCTACCGTGCCTTCCGGCCGAGCGGCGGGACGTTCGGGCGGCCCGTGGTGCTCTATGGGCTCATCGCGGGCTTCATCTCCATCGCCCTGCCCCAGGTGCTGATCTATTCGGCTTCGGCCTATGTGAGCGCCGGAATCGCCTCGCTCGCCTATGCGTTCCCGACCCCGCTGACCTATGTGCTGGCAGCTCTGTTCGGAATCGAGCGGGCCTCCGCCGGGCGCACGTTCGGGGTCGGGATCGCCTTTGCGGGCGCGATCGGGTTGGCCCTGTCCCGCTCCGGCGGGGTGGGTGGCGACGAGATCTGGGTGGTGCTCGCCATGCTGGCCCCGATCGCGATCGCCGCCGGCAACATCTATCGCAGCCGCTACTGGCCCCCGGGGGCCCAGCCCCTCGACCTCGCCTTCGCGATGTCGGCCGCGGCCGCCCTCTGGCTCGGCCTGGCGCTCGCCGCGACGGCGCTTGCAGGCGGAACGCTGCCCGCCGTTCAGCCGGCCGGCTACCTTTATCTCGCGGCCTCCATGGCGATCGCGGCCTTCGGCAACGTGATCTATTTCGAGCTGCAGCGCTCCGGCGGCATCGTGTCGTTCAGCCAGATCGGCTATGTGGGCGCGGTGCTGGGCCTCCTCGGCGGAGCGCTGATCCTCGGCGAGCGCTACGGCCCCGCGACCTGGATAGCGGCCCTGGTGATCGCGGCCGGTGTGGCGGTCTCGGAGATCATGAAGCGACGGGCGACGGCTCGGGTCTGAGCCGGGAGACGGCCCCTCCTCAGCCGATCCCCTCGAGCGTCCGATCTTGACCCCGGCCGCACCCTGGTGCGGCATCGGGGCTGGACCGAGCCGCGCCGCTCCTGGACGCATCGAAGCTTGGTTAACGGCTCGTCAACGGACGCTGTATCATCCTCGCGACGGTCCGGCCGGCGCAGCCGGCGCCGCCCAAGCTGCCGCACCCGTGCCCCGGTTGCGGCCGATAGACGACGCGCTTTCTCGCTCACGAGGCCGCCTTGACCGCTCACGCCCCCTCCACCCGCCTCACGCTCGGCAGCGTTCTCACGGACCGCCGCATCGGCCTCATGCTGCTCCTCGGCTTCTCGGCCGGCCTTCCGTTCCTGCTCGTGTTCGGCACGCTCTCGGCGTGGCTGCGGGAGGCAGGCGTGTCCCGCACCGAGATCGGCCTCTTGAGCTGGATCGGCTTCGCCTATGCCTGGAAGTTCCTCTGGGCCCCCGTGATCGACCGGACCGATGTGCCGGTGCTCTCGCGCTTCCTGGGCCGGGCGCGGGGCTGGATGGCGCTGGCCCAGATCGTGATCGCGATCGGCCTCGTCGGAGTTGCCCTCAGCGATCCGAAAACCAACCTCGCCCTGACGGTCGCCTGCGCGCTTCTCGTTGCCTTCGCCTCGGCCACCCAGGACGTGGTGATCGACGGCTGGCGCATCAACGCGGCCGAGACCTCCCGCCAGGGCATGATGGCGGCGGCCTATCAGCTCGGCTACCGCTTGGCCCTCATCTCGGCCGGCGCCGGGGCGCTCTACATCGCGGAATACGTGAACTGGCGGGCCGCTTACGTCGCGATGGCCGCCCTGATGGCGGTGGGCCTCGTCGGCACCCTGCTGGCGCCTTCCACCGATGCGGTGGTGGAACGCAAGCCCGCGTCCTTTGCCGGCGCAGTGATCGACCCTCTCACAGACCTCTTCCGCCGCAAGGAGATGCTGCTCATCCCGATCCTGCTGCTGGTCGGCCTCTTCCGCCTGCCCGATTTCGTGGCCGGCGTGATGGCGAACCCGCTCTATATCGACCTCGGCTTCTCCAAGGTCGACATCGCCAACGTCACGAAGCTCTACGGGGTGTGGGTCGGCATCCTCGGCGCCTTCGCGGGCGGGCTGATGCTCACCCGGGCAGGGCTGTGGCCCACGCTTCTCGTCGGCGCCGTGATCGCCGCCGCCTCGAATCTGATGTTCGCGTGGCTGGCCGCCGCAGGCGCCGACCTGACGCTGCTGACCCTGACGATCAGCGCCGACAACTTCGCGGCGGGCTTCGCGGGCTCGGCGCTGATCGCCTACATGTCGGGCCTGACTTCGCCCGCTTTCGCGGCGACGCAATACGCGTTGCTCAGCTCCCTCTACGCCCTGCCCGGCAAATTCATCGGCGGCTTCTCGGGGGCGGTCGTGGATACCTACGGCTACCCGACGCTCTTCACGGCCACGGCGGCGATCGGGATCCCCCTCGTCGTCCTCTGCTTCATCGTGCGACGCGATACGATAGCGGCCGAGAATCGCCCGGCCGTCACCGAGGACGCGCTGGAGCCCGCGGCTGTTCCGGCAGGCGCGCGGACGTAAGAATCAGGAAAGTCACGCCTCCAGAAACGTCGCGATCTCCTCGAGGGGCTTCTTGCCGATGGCGGGCAGCCTTCCGCCGGACGGCCGACGACCAGAAGGATCATGGCCTTCTCGTTCTCGGGCCTGCCGCAGACCTCGTTGAGGAAGCCCATCGGCGCGGGCGCGTGGGTGAGTGTCGCAAGCCCCGCCTCGTGCAGGGCCGCGATCAGAAAAATCAACGCACTGTAAAAGCGGCAGGAGGAACCCAGCGATCCGATAGTATGGGCCAAACCTTGCTGCCTAACTCAGGTGCCGGGCGAGGTGCCTGTTCATCGCGAACATCGTGACGCTCTTGGCCCCGAACACCGGCTCCAATTTCTCGTCCGCCAGGATCTCGCGCTTGTTCTGCGGGTTCTAGAGGTTGTTCTTCTTGATGGACTCCCACATGCGGCTCACCACATCGGGGCGCGACAAGGGGCTGCCCCACCACTGGAATCCTGCAACGTACTTCAAGTCTTTCCCATAGTAATTGATCATGAATTACATTTGACAGCCAAGCCTTTTACTCAAGGTTACCGCGTGCTGAACAATTAATTATCTTCAATGATGAAGTTGGTGCTATATTGAAACCGAGGGTTCTGCTACTAGGGGTAGCGGGTGATGAGACGGCCAAAAGGAGATCAGGTCAATCCGGATCCAGTTGTGATCCAGCGCCGTCTCGCAGCGATTTTCTGCGCTGACGTAGCCGCATACGCAAGGCTCATGAAGAAAGACGAGACTGGGACGCTATGTCTGCTCAACGCCTATCGAGAGGTCGTAGACCGGCAAATCATTCAGCACAGTGGTCGCATAGCAAACACCGCGGGCGATAGTGTCCTGGCTGAATTCCCGAGCGCAATGGATGCCACACGATGCGCCATGGGCATTCAGGAGCGAATTGCGGCGCTCAATGAGGGCGTGCCGGAGGAACGTCGGATTATCTTCCGAATTGGTGTACACGTTGGGGAGGTATTCAGGAAAAATGGCGACCTGCTTGGCGATGGAGTGAATATCGCTGCCCGCATGGAGAAGCTGGCACTTCCTGGGTTAGTCTGCTTATCCGAACCTGCTTACGATTACGTCCATTCTTCTCTGCAATCGAGATTTCAAGACGTTGGACTTCAATTTGTCAAGAATATAGAAAAACCTATTCGCGCATTTCTGAGCAATCCTTCCAATGGCCCGATCTGGTGACTGCTTCCAGCAGTACATCAGCATGACGAATTCAACTTGGCTCGACGTTTTCAACGAGCCTTGACTGCTGTGATGATAGGAGTCGTTGAGCCAGAAGGGCTGACCTCGGTTGAACCTACGGTGCTTTCTTCTCTTCACGACAATCCACTTATCGACGAAAGCCGATTAGCAGAACGAATTGGTCTCGATCTCGCCCGCACCCATCGAATGTTAAGGCATCTGGAGGTTCTTGGAGTGGTTTGCTGGGTTCAAGGGGTGGGCCGTCACCGCCCACGGCTTTATAGTCTCACGCAAGCAGGGCAAGACCTTTTCATGAAGTTGTCCCCGGCGCTCCTCGCAGCGCGAGATCGGGTGATGGCTCCCCTTTCAGAGGGCGAGCGCACAGTCCTTCACACGCTCTTGGCCCGAGTGATCAATGCGTATGAACTGACACGCAGCCGTTCCTTTCGCGGCCTTTAACCCACCTCTGCGTCTGTTCGAGCCCAGCCCATGTTTCGCCAGGACATGGAATGGGCCTCCTGTGCTCAATCCTTGAAGAGGGTTCAGTCTGTACTGTCCAAGAGGGAGTGTGGGGTCGAGTGGACGAAAGGTCCGGGGTGCGTTCCGACCGCATCGTCTACTGCACCACGCTCGCAGGTTCGTCGTTCGCGTCTTGTGGGATAGGCTCCCCCGGTTCCCCCTGACGGCGCCGAGCCCGCGATGCGGATCGCGGCTTCGATCACCTCCCGGGGTACGGGATCGGGAGCGAAGTCGCGCACGGTGCGCCGACGCCGCATGAGCGCCTCGAAGGCCCGGATGCCGCGGAGGCTTTCCTCCTCGATCACGGCCTCGAAAGCGAGAGGCTCGTGCAGGGGAAGGGCACGCGAGACTTGAGCTTTGGGCGAGGCTTGGGCAGTGGAGACTGGCTGGCGCTTTCGCGAGGCATCGGGGGCTCGAGAGGGCATGGCGCTTCTTTGGCGGTTGCGGCCCGTGCCACGCTGGCTCGGCTCGCCCTCCACGGCAAAGGGGCGCCGAAGATTCGGACCAGGGGCGTTCCGTGGCCGCACGGCCTCGCCTTGGACCTTGAGAGGGTCTATCTCTCCTCCCTCACGCCTGAACCGGCCTCACGCCTGACCCGGACGCCGCATGCCCCAAGCTTCCCCCGCCGCCGAAACCCCTGCCAAGGCCGCCTCCGCGGCCGGCCGCGCCGCCGCGCCCGTGGGGCCGGGCGACCACATCATCCTCGTCGACGGCTCGTCCTTCATCTTCCGGGCCTACTTCCAGTCCATGAACCAGCCGGAGAAGTACAATTCCCGGCCCTCCGACGGCCTGCCGACCGGCGCCGTGCGGCTCTTCTGCGCGAAGCTCCTCCAGTTCATCCGCGACGGGGCCGCGGGGCTGAAGCCCACCCACCTCGTGATCGTGTTCGACAAATCCGAGGGTTCGCACCGCAAGGAGCTCTACGCCGACTACAAGGGCCACCGGCCGGATGCGCCGGACGACCTCAAGGCCCAGATGCCGCTCATGCGCGAGGCCGTGCGGGCCTTCGGCCTGGAGCCCGTCGAGCAGGAGCGCTACGAGGCCGACGACCTCATCGCGACCTATACCGTGCAGGCGGCCGAGCGCGGCGCCGATGTGCTCATCGTGTCCTCCGACAAGGACCTCATGCAGCTCGTCGGGCCCCTGGTGCGCTTCTACGATTTCGAATCGGGCCAGAAGGGCAAGCCCGGCTACCGCCCCGAGCGCAATCTCGACGAGGCCTCCGTGACGGAGCGCTGGGAGGGCATTCCGCCGGCGAAGATCGGCGACGTGCTGGCCCTCATGGGGGACGCCTCCGACAACGTGCCGGGCGTGCCGGGCATCGGCCTCAAGACCGCGGCGCAGCTCATCAGGGAATTCGGAGATCTCGAGACGCTCCTGGAGCGGGCCTCCGAGATCAAGCAACCGAAGCGCCGGGAAACCCTGATCGAAAACGCCGACAAGGCGCGGCTGTCGAAGCAGCTCGTGATGCTCGATTGCAAGGCGCCCCTGCCCGTCCCCTTGGACGAGCTGCGCCTGCAGGAGCCCAATCCGCGCCAACTCGTATCGTTTCTCAAGGCGCTGGAGTTCAGCACCCTCACCCGCCGGGTCGCCGAGATCTTCGACGTGGATCCGCAGAGCGTGGAGCCCGACCCGCGCCTGCTGCCCGGGGGCGACGCCCTGCGCCGCCGCAACGGCGACGACACGGATGCCCCGCCGAGCCCCGCCCCCAAGGGCGGCGCCCTGCCCTTCTTCGGCGAGGCAGGAGAGGCCGCGGCACCCGAGGGCGAAATCGATCCCTTCGCGGGCCTCGACCTTCCCGACGTCGTGCCCGCCCGCACCGCGGTGGATGGAATCGGCACCCCTTCGACGGTGGCGGCGCGCTTCGCCACCGAGGCGGCCTCCAAGCCCTTCGACCGCGACGCCTACGAGACGGTCACGACGCTGGAACGCCTCGACGCCTGGGTCGCGGAGGCACGGGCGCAGGGCTATGTGGCCGTCGACACGGAAACGAACTCGCTCGATTCCACGCAGGCCGATCTGGTCGGCGTGTCGCTGGCCCTGGAGGCGGGCCGGGCCTGCTACATTCCCCTGGGGCACCGGGGCGGGTCGGATCTCTTCGGCGGCGGGCTCCTGCCGGATCAGATCCCGCTCAATGCCGCGCTTGATGCCTTGAAGCCCATGCTGGAGGATCCGGCCACCCTGAAGATCGGCCAGAACATGAAGTTCGACTGGCTCGTCTTTCATCGCCACGGCATCGAGGTCCACCCCTTCGACGACACCATGCTGCTCTCCTACGTGCTCGATGCCGGCAAGGGATCGCACGGGATGGACGAGCTCTCGCGGCGTCATCTCGGCCACCAGCCCATTCCGTTCTCGGAGGTCGCCGGCACCGGGCGCGCCAAGGTCACCTTCGACCGGGTCGAGATCCCCCGCGCCACGGCCTATGCGGCCGAGGACGCGGACGTGACCTTGAGGCTCTGGCAGATCCTGAAGGCGCGCCTCCCGGCCGAGCGCCGCGCCACCGTCTACGAGACCCTGGAGCGTCCCCTCGTCGACGTGCTCGCCCGCATGGAGATGCGCGGCATCGCGGTCGACCGCAACATCCTGAGCCGGCTCAGCGGCGAGTTCGCCCAGACGCTGGCGCGCCTCGAACACGAGATCCAAGAGATGGCCGGCGAGACCTTCGCGCTCGGCAGCCCGAAGCAGATCGGGGACATCCTGTTCGGCAAGATGGGCCTGCCCGGCGCCAAGAAGACGCCCTCCGGCCAATGGGCGACACCCGCGACGCTCCTCGAGGAACTCGCGCAGGCCGGGCACGAATTGCCGGCAAAGATCCTCGAATGGCGCCAGCTCGCGAAGCTGAAATCCACCTATACCGATACCCTCCAGGAGCACATGCATCCACAGACCGGGCGCGTGCACACCTCGTTCGCGCTCGCCGCCACCACGACGGGGCGGCTCTCCTCGTCCGACCCGAACCTCCAGAACATCCCGATCCGCACGGAAGCCGGCCGCAAGATCCGCACCGCCTTCGTGGCGGAGCCAGGCAACAAGATCCTCTCGGCGGATTACAGCCAGATCGAGTTGCGGCTCCTCGCCCATATCGCGGATATCCCGCAGCTCCAGGAAGCCTTCGCGGAAGGGATCGACATTCACGCCGCAACCGCCTCGGCCATGTTCGGCGTGCCCGTGAAGGAGATGAATCCGGATCTGCGCCGCAAGGCCAAGACCATCAATTTCGGGATCATCTACGGCATCTCGGCGTTCGGCCTCGCGGAGCGCCTCGGCATTTCGCAATCCGAAGCCTCGACCTTCATCAAGCAGTATTTCGAGCGCTTTCCGGGCATTCGCGACTACATCGACACCACGAAGCGCGCCTGCCGCGACAAGGGCTACGTCACGACGCTCTTCGGCCGCGTGTGCCACTATCCCGGCATCCGCTCCTCGAACCCGCAGGAGCGCGCGGGCGTGGAGCGGCAGGCCATCAACGCGCCGATCCAGGGCACCGCGGCCGACATCATCCGCCGGGCCATGATCCGAATGGAGGGGGCGCTCGTCGAGGCGAAGCTCTCCGCCCGGATGCTCCTGCAGGTCCATGACGAACTCGTCTTCGAGGTGCCCGAGGACGAGGTGGAGGCCACGATCCCGGTGGTCTCCCGGGTCATGGAGCAGGCCCCCGTCCCGGCCGTGCAGCTCAAGGTGCCGCTTGCGGTCGACGCCCGGGCGGCGGGGAACTGGGACGAGGCGCATTAGGCGCTTCGGCCGGGCGCTACTCCGACTCCGATGGAGAGGGTTGCCGGACGTCGAGCGCGGTCCTGCAGCACGGAGCGCGTTTCCCTCTCCCCAGGAGATCAGGAGACCCAAGGCCAACACCTCGCACCGACACAGTGGCGAGGGCACAGGCGCGTCCCCTCTCCCCGCGGGCGGGGAGAGGGTTAAGGTGAGGGGCGGGTCGGAAAAGCGCGATGCATCCGCCCTCACTGTCATCCCAGGGCGCGCGGCCTGCCTCCTACTTCACGGAGCCCGCCGTCAGCCCCTTGACGATATAGCGCTCCAGAAAGATCCCGATGAACACGAGCGGTGCGATCGCGGCGGTCGAGAGGGCCGCCATGCTCCACCAGTTGATGCCCTGCGATCCGGTCTGGCTCGCCACCATGACGGGAAGGGTCTTGGCATCCGTGCTCGTGAGGAGCGCGGCGAAGAAGTACTCGTTCCAGCACAGCACGAAGGAGAGGATGAAGGCCGCGACCATGCCGGGGAGTGCGATAGGCAGCACGATGAGGAAGAACGCGCTCCAGGTCGAACAGCCGTCGACGAGCGCGGCCTGCTCGAGATCCGTCGGGATCGTGTCGAACTGGTCGCGCATGATCCAGATCACGATGGGCAGCACCGTCAGCGTATAGAGCAGGATGAGGCCGATGCGCGTGTCGAGGAGCCCGAGCGCCTTGTAGAGGACGAGGAAGGGCATCGCGAGGACGACCGGCGGAAGAATCAGCTGAGAGAGGAAGAAGAACGAGATGTCCTTGTTGCGCCAGATCGCCCAGCGGTACTCGAAGCGGCTCAGGCCGTAAGCCGCGAGCGACCCGATCACGATCGCGAGCGCCGAGGCCCCGATGGACACGATGGCGCTGTTGGCGAGCCGCCTGAGGAACTCGTCGCGCACGGTCGAAGTGCGATCGAACATGTCGGGCGAGAGACCGAGCGAACGCCAGCCGCGCCAGTCGGGCTGGAAGTCGATCCAGGGGATGAGATGGCCCTGCGTGACGTTCACGGCGGTCTTGAACGAGGTCGTGACCGTCCAGTAGATCGGGAACAGGCAGATGAAGGCCCAGAGCAGCAGCGCGCCGTAGATCAGCACACGGTAGATCACCACGCGCATGGCGGCGGTGGAATCCGTGCTCTCGGCATGCTCGTCCGCGAGGATCGGAGGCGCCGCCCGGGCGTATCCTTCAGACATGCTCCCGCCTCACCGGCTCGCCCGCTCCCACGAAACCCACCTGTGTTGTCGGCCTCACGTGCCCCGCCGCCTCGACATGCACTTGCCTCACCGGCTCGCCCGCTCCCACGAAACCTGTCTGCGTTGTCGGCCTCAGGTGCCCCGCCCCGAGCGGCCGACGATCGTGATGCCTCGTCTGCGCCCTCCTCGACGCGCCGCATCCCGCGGCCCCGACGGATCGGCGTCTCACGTGACCCGCCGCATCCAACGGCCCACGAGGCTCAAGAGCGCGAGCACGAAGACGATGATCAGCACGAGGTAGAATTCGGCCAGCATCGTGCCGTAGCCCACATTGGAGCGGTCCCGGTATTCCCGGAAGATGAAGCTCGACACCGTGTCGGTCGCGCCGCCCGGCCCGCCCGAGGTCACGTTGATCACGATGTCGGCGAGCTTGAGCTGGAAGATGATCCGGATCACCACGGCGGTGACGCTGACGGGCAGCATGAGCGGGAAGGTGACCTTCCAGAACGCCTGCCAGGGCGTCGCGCCGTCCACCGTCGCGGCTTCGGCGACCTCCTTGGGCAAGGCCTGGAGACCGGCGAGCAGCATGATCATCATGAAGGGAATCCACACCCAGGCATCCATGGCCATGATGCTGAGCCGCGCGATCCAGGGGTCCGTGAAGAAGGCGGGGCTGTCCCATCCGAGCGCGCGGGCCAGCGTCGCGGCGGGCCCGAAGCGATATTCCATGAGCGACTTGCCGATCATCCAGCTCACCGCCACGGGGCTCAGCATGAAGGGCAGGAGAAAGGCGACCCGGAAGAACTTGCGCGCGCGGATCTCGGTGTTGAGGAGGAGGGCTAGTCCGAAGGCAAGCGCGTATTGCGCCAGGACGGCGAGCACATAGAACACCATGTTGCCCAGCGCGTTCCAGTAGAACGGATCGTTGAAGAGCGCGCGCAGATTCGCGACGCCGTTGAAGCGCGGCCCCTCGGCGGAGCTCAGGTTCCAATCCGTGAAGGCGAGATAGAGCCCGAAGAAGGTCGGGAAGATCACCATCGCGATGGTGAAGAGGAGCGCCGGCAGGAGGAAGAGCGCCCGTTGCCCCGCCTCGCCACGGCTGAGAACCTGCCCGGCCCCGAGCGCGATGCCCCAGGCCAGGAAGGCGTAGAGCACAGGCCGCCAGGTCTCGAACCCGAACGAGACGACACCGCTTGCGGAGAGCGTCTGGATCAGCGTGACGAGCACCAGAACGAACGAAGCGAGCGCGACGAGCCCTCGCCCGGCCTTCTTCCGGCTGTCCGGGATCGGCGCCTCGACCGCCGTGATCCCGCCCCCGAGCGCAGACACATGATCCATCAGACGCGTGACCTATCGGACCCCAGGGTCCTCATTAAAGCATGATCCCGATTGGATCGAGACTCTCCCGACGGGAGCATGCGGAGCAACGGGGGTTGCGAGGGGTGATCCGGTCCGAGGAGCACGCCTCCAAGGTTAGGAAAGCCGCCGGGCGGGAATGCCTCGCCCCCCTGCCCGGCGCAGCCTTTCAGATGACCGGACCCGCTCATGCACGCCCGGCCCGTGCGGGCCCTAGATCCCGAGCGAGGCTCGATAAAGCTTGATCTGGCTCTCGCGGCCGATCTGATCGGTGATCTTCTCCCAGGCCGCCGCGATGGCGTCCGCGCCCTCCTGGACCTTCACGCGGCCCGCGAAGATCTTGGCGAGCTCGTCCTCGGCTACGCTGTAGTACTGGAAGATGCCGGGGATGCGGGGCTCCACGGCGGCATTCTTGTGATTGTAGGAGTTCGATTGCGAGTTCAGATAGGAGGTGATGAACTTCTCGTCGTAGCCCGCCGCCGTCCATTCCGCGATGTTGAAATGGCTCTTGCGGTAGGGCTGGAAGCCGGACGGATAGGCCGCCATCCAGAGCGAGAGATCCTTGCCGCCGAGATGCGCGGCCGCGCTCCAGGCCGCCTTCTGCTTCTTGGGATCGCTGTCGACACGGGCCATCACGTAAACGCCCCAGCCGATATAGGCCATGTTGGGCGCATAGTTCGGGCCGGATGCCGGCTTCTCCCATTGCCGGGTCTTGGCGTTGTAGACGTCCTCGGAGCCCGGGAGGATGTCGAAGGAGACCACATCGCCCACGACCGAACTGTCGCTCGTGCGCGCATTCGATCCGATGTCGCCCCACCAGGACACCATCGAGCCGGTGCCTCCGAGGAACTGCTGGAAGCCCGTTGTGTTCGGGTCCGCATTGAGCTGGTCGCCGGGCTCGAAGGGCAGGGCATCCACCACGTCCTGAATGGCGCGCACCCAGGCCGGGTTGTTGATCCGCGGCTTCATGGTCTCGACGTCGAAGAGCCAGGCCTTGTCGTCGGGGTGCTTGGCATAGGCCGAGGCGCGGCTGGCCAGGAAGTAGAAGCCGAAGCCGCCCCAGGGCTTGGTCGGATCGAGATAGCCGTAGACGTCCTTGCCGCCGACCTTCTTGCCCTTCAGGAACTTCGTGACGGCCTGCACCTGCTGCCAGGTGCGCGGAATGCCCCATTCGCCCTGGTTGCCCGCAGCCTTCCAGGCCTGGGCGAGGGCACGGTCGGAGAACACGTCCGTCCTGTAGTTGATCGTGTGGCAGTCGCCGTCGATGGAGACCCGGTATGTCTTGCCGTTCCAGGTGCCCACGGGCGCCTTGAGGTAGTCGACGTAGTCGTCCATCTCGATCTGGGTCTTGACCCAATCGGGCATCTCGGAGGCGAGGCCCTTGCCGCAGACGTCGCCCTCGAAGGGTGCGCCCATCTGGAGCACGTCGAAGTCCACGGTGCCGGTGGCGATCGCCTGCTGGAGACGCGGGTTGTAGTCGGCCTGGGCGAGGTCGATCCAGGTGATCTTGGCACCCGTGTGGGCCTCCCATGGCTTCAGGAAGCCGCGGAACAGCACGTTGTGGAGATTCTGGTTGTTGAGCCCCATGAACTTGAGCTCGACGCCCCGGAACTCGCCCGCCTGGACGTTGCGCTTCGTCGGGCCGAGGCAGAGTTCGCCGACCTTCTGCCAATCATCGTCCGTGGGCGAGCCCTTGCCGACGCCCGGTACCTGGAGGATCTGCCGACGCAGGTCGTTCTGCGCCGTCGCGGGCGAGGGGCCGAGCATGCCGGCTGCGCCGAGCGCTGAAAGGGCGGCCGTTCCCTTCATGAGATCGCGGCGGTTCATCTGCGGCCGGATCAGCCGCTCATAATGATCGAGCTTCACTTCGAGGTCCTCCCGGGTCAGCCTTTGGAGCCGCTTCCTTGAATGGTATCGGCTCGTGCTCTTGGGTGGTCGCGGCGGCACGTGAACCGGACCATTGTGCTGAAATCGACACTTTCACGTGCCCGTCGTACTGCTCTGCCGCGGGAATGAGAGCGCGTTCGATGGCCTTGCGCTGGGGACCTTTGCAAAACCTCTCGTGCATCACGCCGTTCAGGGTCATTCCCTTGGAGACAAAGGCAGCAAGGGCAGTATGAAGGGGTGCGAGAGCTTGTCAATGAAGCCCCGCGACCCTGTCGCGAGGCGGATGTAAGCGTATCGGGCCGGCGCGAACGGCCCGAATTCTCGCGAGAACGCACCCCGCCTCTGCGTCATGGGGCGAGGAGTGAAAGCATTGCCGCCTCACGAACGCTGGAGGCGCGCACGCGCTGCTTTCGAAGCGGTCCTTGCGACGCGGGGCGCAGGGCCTACACTGCGGCGAGATCCTCAGCCCTGCGTTCCTGGAGCCTCCATTGCCGCGCACCCTCGTCTGCTTCGGTGATTCCAACACCCATGGCACCGCGCCGATGCGGGACTTCGATGACGTGCGCCGATTCGGTCCCGAGGAGCGCTGGACCGGGCTCCTCGCCGCAGCCCTCGGTGCCGACTGGCAGGTCCACGAAGAGGGCCTCCCGGGACGCACGACGGTTCACGCGGATCCGATCGAGGGTGAGCACCTCTGCGGCCTTGACGCGGTCCCCATGGTGATCGGCACCCACACCCCCATCGACGCCATGACCGTGATGCTGGGTACCAACGATCTCAAGGCCCGTTTCGGGGTGGGCGCGGGCGACATCGCGGCGGGCCTCGAGCGTCTCGTCGGCGCGATCGATGCCTCAAGCCAGGGGCCCGGGCGAAATCGGCCTCGCATCTTGCTCATCGCGCCTCCGCCGATTTTGGAGGTGGGCTGTCTAGCAGAAATGTTCGCTGGCGGCGCGGCGAAGTCGCAGGCTTTGGGCGCTCGAATCGCCCGCGCGGCCGCCCGGTGCGGAGCCGCCTTCCTCGATGCCGGAGACCACATCGTGTCGAGCCCGATCGACGGCATCCACTTCGGGGCCGATCAGCACCGTGGCTTGGCCAACGCCATCCGGGACGCGCTTTTGAAGGAGTTGCACCCGACCAGCCGCTGAGCATGGGGGCGACGTTGGCTCCGCTGATTCAGCACCTCGCTTGAGTCCACCTGACCGATCGGATCGGGACGAAAAACTCGCCAGGCTGCGGCAGGTGAGCTGCCTCCAAGATACGACCCATGCCACGGAAGCGACGCGCCGCGAGGCAACTGGAGACTGCGACCGACTCAAGGCGCCTTCGGATCCTGCGCCGTGCCGCACCAGTGGCGGGTCTGGGTCTCCCGCGAGGCGGCGCCTTCCTGCCACGGCAGGGCAAGCCCCTCTTGGATCAGCAAGGCTCCCACATCCCGGCCGCCGACCGTGAGACGGGCAAGGGTGCGGCCGAATCGGTCAGTGCCACTGCGCTTGATCAGAACGGGCCCCAACCGCAGGAGCTCGGCCAAACGGTTTCTCGCCTTGAGACCAGCACGCAGCTCCGGCATGCAATGGGGCTCTATCATCTCGGGCGCGACGCTGTTGGCAAGCCGAATACGCTCCGTACCGACGACGGCCGTGTTGCCGTCGAGTGCGACCGGGACGCTCGGGGCAGCTTCGTCGGCTCGCGCCGGCAGGGCAGCCGCAAACGCTAGACAGACGGGGAGGAGGAACTTGCACATCGGAAGGCAGGTGTCTCGCGGTGGGTCGAGGCCTGTCTACCAAGGCCGCCACAGCCCCCATGTGCGCCGGCGCATGCGGCTTCCGCAACGCGAGGTCGAAGCGCTTTGCCAGCTCGACTACCGTTGAGATGCGTTTCAGTCGCCTTGCGCCGCTTCTCCCGCGTTGCGCTCCAACACGATGACCTCGTTGCCGGTGTAGAGCGTTCGCGCGAAGGGGCGGAAACCCATCCTCCGAGCCAGCACCAGCGAGGGCTCGTTCGACGGCGAAACGATGCACACCGTGCGCGCGACTCCTTGGACATCAATCCAGTCCAATGCCGCCCGCACGGCCTCGGTGCCGTAGCCCTGGCCGTGGCAGGCGGGGCTCAAGACCCAGCCGGCCTCCGGGATTCCGTTCAAGGGAGGGTCGATGTCCCGGTGGAAGTCCCCGAAGCCGACCTCGCCCACGAAGCGGCCGCTCGCGGTGTCGCGCACGACCCAGTAGCCGTAACCGAGAAGACGCCACAGGCCGCCGTAACGCAGGAGCCGCGCCCAGGCCTCCTGGGGCGTCGAGGGCTTTCCTCCGATGAAGCGCACCACATCCGCGTCGGCCCAGAGCGCCGCGCTTTCCTCGTAATCCGCTGCGGTGTGGGCGGCGAGCGTGAGGCGGCGCGTGTGGAGGGTCGGGGGGTCCGCCGGGGCGATCATCGGAGCTTCTCCATGCGGGAGCGCGGGAGGATCGTGCCTCGTCCAGGACAACCGGCGGCGTGTCGCGTCAGCCCCCCACCACCGCCTCGGCTTCGATCTCGACCGCGTAAGGTCCGACGAGGCGCGAGATCTCGAGGAGGGTATTGGCCGGGCGGATCGCGCCGAAATAGCGCCCGTGCACCCGGGACACGGGCTCCCATTGATCCGCATCGCGCAGGTAGACGCGCGTGCGCACCACATCCTCGAGCCGTCCGCCGAGCGACGTGATGCTCGCCGCGATCTTGTCGAGGATGTAGACGGTCTGGCCATGCACGTCGTCGGGGCAGATCACCTCGCCGGAACCGTGAGTGGCCGTGGTGCCGCTCACGAGAATGCGGTCGCCCACGCGCACCGCTCGGCTGTAGCCGCAGATGGGCTCCCACACGCTTCCCGTGTCGACCCTGAGCCGATCGGGCCGGCCCTCGACGGCGATGGGTTGATAGACCTTCGGCAGGCTGTCGAGATGGTGGCTCAGATCGCCCGACGCGGTCAGGAAGGGAGGACGCCGGTACTCGTCGCCGCAATCGCCGGGGATGCGCCGCGTGGCTTGGAGAGCATCCGCGATCCGCGCATGGTCCTCTCCGTCGAGGGAGAAGGAGAACAGGGCGAGGTTGTCGGCGCGATGCTCGCTTTCGCCAAGGCGGGCTCCGACGATCACCGCTGCGACGGCGGGCTGTTCCAGCACCCAGCGGGTCGCGACGTTCGCGACCGAGACGCCGTGCTTGCGGGCGATGCTGGCCAACGCCGCGAGGATGCCCTGCAGTGCATCCCAGCCGCCGATCGTGTCGATGAAGCGCTTGTACTTTGACTTGCTCCAATCCCCGATGGCGGACGGCTCCGGCTGTCCGACCCAACGGTCCGTGAGGAAGCCGCCGCCCAGCGTCCCGTAGGCGAGGAGCCGCACGCCGTTCTCCCCGCAGAAGGCGCTCATGTCCTCCGCGGCACGACGATCGAGAAGCGAGAAGGAGACCTGGTTCGAAACGACCGGAAAACCGTGCCTCACGAGGAGCCGCAAATGGTCCGTGTTGAAATTCGTGAGGCCGAGATGGCGGATGCGACCCTCGGCCTGCAGCGCCACGAGTTCCTTCATGCCGTCGATGTAGGCCGGGTGCTCGAAGGTCCACCAATGGAGCTGCAGGAGGTCGACGGCATCGATGTCCAGCCGCTCCAGACGCTCCGCGATGCCCGCGCGCACCACCTCGGGGGTCATGGGCCCAGGAGTCGGGCACCACTTCGTGAAGGCACGGGCACCGCGGCCCTCGGGCAGTTTCAGGAACGCGCCGGTGATGAGCTCCGCGCTGCCGTAATGGTCCGCCATGTCGAAGGTGTCGAATCCCGCCTCCGCATAATCCGCCATCGCGCGCGCCGCCTCGGCGCGGTCGAGCTCGCGGCCATCGCGCTCCATGTCGGCGACCTGCCAGAGGCCCGTGACCACACGGCTGATCTCAAGGCCTGGCGCAAGCATCGTGCGCTCGGGGCGGGAAGGGACCATGGCTGAAGCTCCAGACCAACGAAGAAAGGGCCCCGCGTCTGGCGCGGAGCCCGCGGTCACGATGGCTTTCGGGCTAACGGACTTTGGCCTTCACGGCGTTCACGTCCTCGACGGACATCTGACCCGTCGTGGTGACCTCGCCATTCTGGATGCGCCAGAGGCGGAAGGGCCCCGTGATGTCGCCGTACTGGTCGAAGCTCGTCGGACCGATCACGCCCACATAGCGGATCGGCTTGCCTTCCTTGATGAGCTGCAGCGCCTTCTTGAAGCCCTCTGGCCCGGCTGGAATCACCTCGCCCTCGGAGCCCGTCACCTTGCGGATGGCGTCGCGGATCGCGGCGGCTTCGAACTTGCCGGCCTGCGCGACGGCAAGCCCCACGATCGCGGCCGCGTCATAGGCGCGGTCGGCCGCCGGCGCATTGGCATCGATGCCGCCCGACATCGCCGGATAGGCCTTGGCGAAGTGCTCGGTCGAGGCCGTCTTCGTTGTGCCGGACGAGGTCCCAAAGGCGTCGTTGAGGAAGCGCGGGCCCACATCCTTGATGAAGTCGGCCGAGTTCATGCCGTCGTTGAGGAGGAACTTCGCCGCGCCGCCCTGCGAGATCCAGGTGCGGGCGATGGTGGTGCCGTCGCCGGGATAGGCCACGAGGTAGAGGGCGGGCGGCTCGCCCTGAAGCGCTCGGGTCACCTCGGGCGCATAAGATGCTTGGCCCTGGTTGTAGGGCGTCATCGAGGTGATCTCGCCTCCCAAGGCCTCGTAGGCCTTCTTGAACTCGGCCACCATGTTGACGCCGAAGTCGTTGTTGACGTGGATGATCGCGAGCTTCTTCATGCCCTGATCGAGAGCATATTTCGCGGCGGCCGTGCCCTGAAGCGCGTCCGACGTGATGGTGCGGAAGAAGACGCCGTTCGCCTTGCCCTCCTGCGCGATGCGCGTGAGCGTGGGCGAGGAGGAGGCCGGCGAGATCTGCACCACGCCCGCGGGCGCCGTCACGGAGGTCAGAACCGGCAGGGACACCGACGAGATGATGCCGCCGATGATCACCGGCACGCGCTTGAGGTCCACGAGCTGCCGGGCCTGATCCACCGCCACCGATCCCTGGCTCTGCGAGTCGCGCAGGTCCATGGCCAGCGGGCAGCCCGCCGCTCCGCCGGCATCGTTGATCTCCTTGAAGGCGAGCTCGATCGATTTCGCGGCGGCCTGCCCGAAGCGGCCTGCGGGACCCGTGAGTTCGACAACGACGCCGACATTGTGCGGGCAGGAGGCCTGCTGGGCCGCGGCCGGCAAGGGGTCAAGGCCCGCGGCCAGGGCAGCGGCGGATAGAAGCAAGGCGTAGCGCATGGTGACGGGACTCCCCTCTCGTTCGAAGGCACGGCTCCCGCGGCTCTCGATGCCGTTCTCCGCTCGTGCCGGATGGAGCGGGAGTGTTCAGCCTCGCGCCGGGTTTGGCAAGCGGCTGCTCGCGCGGCTTCTCAAACCGATCGGGGCGCCCAGGTTTCCTGCAGCGCGATCCATTCGACCCCGCAGGGGGCGGTCGGCGCGGCGCGGAACACGGCGGTCGAATGCCGGATCGTGCGGGCTTCCCCTTGCGATTGGCGTTCGCCGTAGCGCAGCACCACGAGGGGCGGCTCCAGGTGCAGCACCACCATGTCCTCCACCGCGATCCGGAAAGGCCCCTGCCGTCCCTTGGCGCCATGGGCGCCGCGAAGTCCGGCGAGGAGCGGCGTTCGCGCCAGTATCTCGCCTTCGGGTGACACCATGCTGAAGGTGGGTGCGAGCGCTGCCTCGATCCGGCCGAAGGCCTCGTCGCTTGGAGGCAACATGCCCCCGAGCCAGCCCTCGAACACCGCGTGCAGCGCCAGAACCTCCCGCCGGGCGGCCTCGGCGAGCGGATACTCCAGCGCATTCGAGGCCTCAACCGTCGTCGAGATCGTTGCCATCCAGTCGCTCCGGTGCCGATGATCCCTCAATCCTTGTTGAGGTTGTACTTCATGATGCGCCCATGGCGGCCCTCTCGGTCGCGCTCGAGAGCGAAGGTGTCGCCCTCGGGGCCCATGCGCAGGGCGAGCACGGCCGCGATGGCATCCCGATCCTCCGCGTCGAGGGCGAAGCGGAACACCGTGAGAGTGTCGGGAAGATGCTCCGCGTAACGCGCTCCCACGATGGCACCGGCCACCTCGGGCTGGTCGAGCACCCAGCGGGTCGCAACGACTGGAATGCTCACCCCGTGCTTGCGGCCGATCCTCTGCAGCGTCGCGAGCAGCTCCTGGAACAGATCCCAGCCGCCGAAATCGTCGATGATGAGCTTGTACTTGGTGAGCGAGCGGTTCGCGAAAGCCTCATCGGGCTCAGGTCTGCCGAGCCACCGCTCCGAAAGGAAGCCGCCCGCCACCGTGCCGTAGCAGAGGAGCTTCATGCCCCGTTCCGCGCAGAGGCCGACGAGGCCGTGCTCGGGGCGGTTGTCGAGGAGCGAGTACTGGACCTGCATGGACACGAGGGGCACGCCCGCATCGAGGAGTGCCCGGCTCTGCGCGGTGTCGAAATTCGTGCCCCCGAGGCGGTCGATCTTGCCCTCCGCCTGGAGTTCCTTGAGGATCAGTGCCGCCTGGACGGCGCCGGGCACCGCGTAGTTCCACCAATGGAACTGCACGAGGTCGAGCCGGTCCTGCCCCAGCCGCGTCAGCGAGCGGTCGATGATTCCGCGCACATAGGCGCGGTCGACCCGTGCGAGATCGTTCCAGTCCGGCACGAATTTGGTGTGCACCTTGAAAGCAGACAGCGCCTCGGCCCCGCGCTCCCGCAGCATGCGCGCGCGGAAGCGCCCGATCATCTCCTCGACGCCCGTGTAGATGTCCGCGCAATCGAAGGTGGCGACGCCTGCCTCCACGAAGGCTGCCATGTCGCCGATCGCGCGCTCCTCCTCGACGGGTCCATGGCCGCCGGCAAGCTGCCAGCCGCCCCGCAGCACCCGCGAGATTCGGTAGCCCGGTGCGAGTTCGACGGTCTCGACGCTCATGCGCGGCTCTCGGGGCCGAGGGGGACCGCGGTCACGTCGGCGTGACGGAACACGCGTCTGGCCAGGCGCGTGATGCGAAACCGCGTCGGGCAGTTGGGATCGGGACAGGCCACCTCCGCATCCGTGGACATCCAGTCGTTTGGATGCGTCGCCCGCTGCTTGGCGGGCAGGAGCGGTAGGAGCGCGGCGAGCGAATAGATCGAGAAGCCCTGACCGGGCGGCAGATACAGCATCTCGCCCCTGAGTTCGAAGTGGTCCCCGGGCTTCGCGCCGCAATAGATCGTGGCGCCCTCGGGCGCGACCACCTCGACGCGCAGGTCGTAGAGTTCGAAGGAATCATCGGGCACGCGAGATCACTTCCGTGAGTTACTGAGGACACATCCGACCCGGCCGTTCGCTTCGGTGAAGTCGCGAAGCAATCGTCGGGCACGGGAGATCGCTCGAGAGAGGTTGCGGACGCTCCCTGTCATGGCCCAAAGTGGCCCCTCCCGCAACACGGCCTCCCCCGGGCCAGGAACCAACCCCGTTTCCGGATGCTTGAAGCCCACGCGATCTCCAAATCGTTCGGTGGCCATCGTGCCGTGGATGCGGTGTCGTTCGCTATCGAGCGGGGGACGATCACGGGCCTCATCGGGCCGAACGGCGCGGGCAAGACCACTCTCTTCAACTGCCTCGCTGGCCTCTTCAGACCCACCTCCGGCCGCCTCGACCTCGCGGGCGAGCGCATCGATGGGCTGTCGCCGGACCGGATCTTCCGAAAGGGTCTCGCCCGCACCTTCCAGATTCCGCGGCCCTTCCCGGAGATGACGGTCCTCGAAAACGTTCTCGTGGCGCCGCTCGACCAGGAGGGCGAGCGGTTCTGGGCGAATTGGCTCACGCCCGGGCGCGTCGCCGCACAGGAGCGGGCGCTGATCGCCAAGGCGCGGCACTGGATCGATTTCGTGGGGCTCTCGGCGCTTGCCGATCAGCCCGCCCGCGTGCTGTCGGGAGGCCAGCGCAAGCTCCTGGAGCTCGCCCGGGTGCTCGTCGCGGAGCCGCGCCTCATCCTCCTCGACGAGCCCGGAGCCGGCGTCAATCCTCGCCTTCTCGACACCATCGTGGACAGGATCGTCACCTTGAACCAAGGCGGAGTCACTTTTCTCATCATCGAGCACAATATGGACCTCGTGATGAGCCTCTGCGACCCCGTTCTCGTCATGGCCGGAGGCCGGCTCCTCATGAGCGGATCGCCCGAAGCCGTGCGGGGGGATGCGCGTGTCGTCGAGGCCTATCTCGGCGGAGCGGTCGCGTGAGCGCGCTTGCGGTCGAAGCCCTGGAGGCCGGCTACGAACCCGGGCTTCCCATCGTGCGCGGCGCGTCCCTTACGGTCGAGCGGAACGAGATCCTCGCGATCCTGGGGCCGAACGGCGCCGGCAAGTCCACCCTCATCAAGGCGGTGGCGGGCCTCGTACCGGTGTCCGCAGGTCGCGTCACCCTCCAGGACCGCGACATCACGGGCCGTCCCGCGCACCGCCTCGTTCATGAGGGCCTCGCCTTCGTGCCCCAGACCGAGAACGTGTTCGTCAACCTCTCGATCGAGGACAACCTCGATCTCGCGGCCGCCGTGGTGCGGGCGCCGAGGCGCCAGCGGCTCGCGGAGCTCTACGCGCTGTTTCCCGATCTCGCTCGGCAGAGACGGCTCCTTGCCGGCCGCCTCTCGGGCGGGCAGCGCCAGATGCTCGCGGTGGCGCGGGCGCTCGTGGGCTCTCCTTCGGTTCTGATGCTCGACGAGCCCTCAGCGGGTCTCTCGCCCAAGCTCGTGGGCATCGTCTTCGAGAAGCTCCTCGAAGTCCGGCGCAGCGGCGTGACGATCGTGCTCGTGGAGCAGAACGTGAAGGCCGCGCTCGCGATCGCGGATCGCGCGGCGGTTCTCGTCGAGGGATGCGAGCGGATCGTCGGTCGCGCTGCGGATCTCGCCGCCGACCCGCAGGTCGCGGCGCTCTATCTCGGGCACAACGGGGGACGTCTCTGATGCGGCTAGAACGTTGATCTGCGTGAGGTGGATCCGGTTCATGAGAAGAAAACGCGACCACCAAGGACAGAGGGCAGATTCCACCCGAGGGGAAACAGCCCCAGCCATCGCACGCGGCTTCATTGCCGGGTCGCCGTCCGTCGACGAATCGGCCCTGAGGGAGAGCCGCTCGTGCTGCAGCTGATTGCGGACGGCATCGTCATCGGATCGGTGATCGCGCTCGGCGCCGTCGGCCTGACGCTCGCCTATTCCATCCTGCGCTTCGCGAATTTCGCGCATGGGGAATATCTCACCTGGGGCGCCTATCTCGCCTGGACGGCACTTCTCGGCTTCACGGCCGTGCTCGGTCCCATGGTGCCGCTCGAACCCTTCTCGTTCGGCTGGCCGCTGCTGCTGGCGCTTCTCATCGGCGCGGTGGTGACCGCGGTCCTCGCGCTCGTGCTCGACGCCCTCTTGTTTCGCCGGCTGCGGCGGCACGGCAACGCGATCACGCTCATCATGGCGAGCTTCGGGGCAGCGCTCGTTCTGCGCAACATGCTGCAGTTCATCTATGGCGCAGTGCCGGAGTATTACAGCCGCGAGATCCAGGTCTCGATCCGCCTCGTCCCGCGGGACGTTCTCGGGGGCCTGCGGATCACCCCCGATCAGCTCTTCGTCCTCGGTCTCACCGCTGCGATGGTGGTGGGGCTGCACCTCTTCCTCACGCGCACGACGCTCGGCAAGGCGATGCGCGCCACCTCCCTCAACCCGCAGCTCGCCCGCGTCACCGGCATCGACGTCGATCGGGTGATCCGCGCCACCTGGATCATTGGGGCCGTGCTGGCGGCGGTGGCGGGCGTGTTCTCGGGGCTGACCGTGCAGCTGCGGCCGCAGCTCGGCTTCGATCTCCTCCTCCCCCTCTTCGCCGCCGCGATCCTCGGCGGCATCGGCAGCGTGTACGGAGCGGTCGCCGGCGGCCTCATCGTGGGTCTCGCCGAGAGCCTCTCCGTTCCGCTCATCGGAGCGGAGTACCGCGCCGCCACGGCCTTCGTGGTGCTGATCGCGATCCTGCTGGTGCGCCCCACGGGCCTGTTCGGGGAGAAGGCCTGATGAAGGTGCGAAACACTGTCCCCCGGCACATGGGCCGCGAGTTAGAGGGCCCGATGGCAAGGCGCGAAGGGCTGTTCCGCGACCTGCGCCCCCCGAGAGAGAGGACCTAATGGGGGATCTCGTCGGTTTTCTCTCTTACGCGACCTTCTTCCTGGTCTTCGCGTCGGTGTTCGCGCTCATCGTCCTGGGCCTCAACCTGCAATGGGGGTTCACGGGCCTGTTCAATGTGGGGGTCGCCGGCTTCGTGGCGATCGGAGCCTATACCTCGGCGCTCCTCACCGCCCCGGATTACCCGAACCAGCTGGGAGGCTTCGGCCTTCCGGTGCCGGTGGGCTGGCTCGGGGCCATGGCGGCCTCAGGATGCGCGGCCCTGGTTCTCGGCATCGCGGCCTTGCGTCTGCGGCACGACTATCTCGCCATCACGACTTTCGGGATCGCGGTCACCCTGCAACTCGTCGCACTCAACGCGCAGGCCCTCACGGGCGGACCCTTCGGCCTGCAGTTCATCCCGAAGCCCTTCTCGGGGATGCTCACCGACAATCTGGCCTGGAACGCGGCCTATCTCGCCCTCGTGCTCGGCATCCTCGCCGTGAGCTACGTCGCCCTCGAACGGCTCGTGCGCAGCCCCTGGGGCCGGGTGCTGCGGGCGATCCGCGAGGACGAGACGGCGGCGGAATCGCTTGGCAAGCGCGCCTTCCTGTTCCGCCTGCAATCCTTTGTGATCGGCTGCATGCTGATGGGCCTCGGCGGCGCGCTCTATGCGCATTTCGTAGGCTATATCGCACCCGAGGACTTCCTCCCGATCCTTACCTTTCAGCTCTGGACGATGCTGATCGTCGGCGGCTCGGGCAACAATCGGGGCGCGATCCTCGGCGCCTTCGTGGTCTGGGCCCTGTGGACTCTCGCGGGCGGGTTGCTGCGCGAGATCGTTCCAGCCCAGCATCAGGCGCGGGCCGCGACCCTGCAGGTGGTCCTGATCGGACTCGCGCTCATGGCGATCCTCCTCCTGCGGCCTCGCGGCCTCCTCGGCGAGGAGACGGTGGTCTCCCGCCATACGGCACCGGGGCCCAACGCGGGAACCGACGGGCCGGGGTGAGGCGATGGAACCGGTGCCGAGCCCTGGACTGGGATTCGGAACGCCGCGACCGTCCCTTCCTATCCCGGCCACCAATACCGGCGGGGTGTGATGGGGAAGACACAACATCGGCGGGCGGCTGATGATACTTTTCACGGCTCACGGTGAGGATCAGGCATTGAAAAGACAAGAACAGCCAGTCACCAAAAGCGCCGCTGTCCGGGACGAAAGGTTCGTCCGGAAGGAACAGCCGAGCCAGGAACCCTCGAAGTCGAAGCCGTTCGTGGAAGCTTACGATCCGCATTTCGGATCTCATCTGATGAGAAAGAGCTCTTTCTGGCGGATCTAGCCGGAACGCTGCGTTCACCTGTTCTTCAATGGACGAGATGCGGCGCCCCCCTTGAGAGCGTTACGGCATGCGCCACAGCCCGCAGAGTAACGGATGAACGTCGGCGCGGTCCTGGATCGCGCAGGGCCAGTTCAAGGAATGGCCCCGCGTGTATAGTCTACTGCCTTAACTCTCACCGCACCCGCTGAAAATCGGGCCCGCGGTAAGCTCGCGCCGCATGAGTGCCGCCACGGTCCTCGATCGCGACCGTGCGCCCCCACCGCGCCTTGTCGGCTTCGGCCCGGGCGGCCTCCTCCCGCTCCTTTAGCGCCAGAGCAAGCCGCGCGAGGGCCAGCGCCTTGTTGCGATGCTGACTGCGCTCCGACGAGGCTTCCACCACAAGACCTGTCGGAACATGCCGCAGCCGGACCGCACTCTCGGTCTTGTTCACGTGCTGCCCGCCGGGTCCGGAGGCCCGGAATGTCTCGAACCGCAGGTCCGCCTCCCGTATACCGCCGGGTCCCAGCTCCGGGGGTTCGAGAGGCGCCACGCCGACGAACCAGTTCTTGCGTCCCCAGCCCGGCCGGAGGGGACTCGGGCAGGTCCACATCACGGTCCCGGACCAGCTTCGCGCCAGCGCCTGCGCACCCTCACCATCGAGCGACACCACTGCCGAGAGGAGGCCCCGCTCGGCCGCGACGCTGTCGATGAGAGCCGCCTGCAAGCCCGCCTCCCGGGCTTCGCGCAGCAAGGCCTGCGTGAGTCCCGCGACAGCCAGGCGGCATTCGGCCGGCCCGCGGCCCGCCGTCAGAAGAAGCCAAGTCATCGGCGCTCCTCCCTTTCGAGGATCCACGGCGCCGGGCGGAGCGGCAAGGCTCGATCAAGGAGCCGCCTCATCGATGCTCCTCCCTTTTGTGGGCCCGTGCGACCTTGCGCTGGCGCAGGCGCTCCTGCTTCTCCCGTCGGTCCTCCCCGTGCCGCTCGCGGGAGCACTTGAAGGTGACGAGCGGACGCATCACTGCGATCACCCGGCACAGACCGACCGCGACAAGATCGCCGACCACGGCTTCGGCGGGCTTGTAGGCTTCCGGCGCTTCTTCCCAGAGGAGATTGTCGTCGCCGCAGACCACGATGCCGCCGAACGGATTGCGCTCCAGATCCGCCCGGCGGTAGCGGCCTTTGAGCTTTCCCTTCGCCTCGTGTCGCGCGAGCTTGCGGCCTGCGCCGTGGGCGAGGGACCAGAGGCCTTCGCGACGATCCCTCAACGGCTCCACGAGCACGCTCACATCGCCCCGGGAGCCCGGGATGACGAGCGGCCCCTGGTCGGCCGGTGCTGCGCCCTTGCCATGCAGCCAGCAGCGGCAGCCGGCCTCATCGAGGGGCGTCACCGCGTTGTGGCACACATCGAGCACCGGGCGTCCCTCGGCGCCGACGGACCCGAGCACGCGGTGAGCGATGAGATCCCGGTTCGCCCGCGCCCAGCGCACCGCCCGATCATGAGCCTCCAGATAGGCCTGCGCGCCCTCCGAGCCCTCCGCCACGCCGTCGGCGCGAAAGCGCTCCGTGTGCCGGCGCAAGACCGCCTCGCCGAGGCCCCGGCTGCCGCTATGGACGAGCAGCTGGACGAAGCCGGCATCGAGGCCAAGTCGCGCGAACGCCGCCTCGTCGACAACCGTGTGCACGGCCTGGAGTTCGGCGAAGTGGTTGCCGTGTCCGATGGTGCCGAGCGCCGCATCGTGCGGCGTCGGTTCGAGCCCGCGCTCCTCGAGCCAAGCGACGGTATCCCCGTCCCAAGGGGCGTCGAGCCCCTCAAGACGGGTCGCGATCTTGTCGGGATGCGCACGGCGCAACGTGAGGCTCGTCTGCCATAACGCCATGCCGCAGCCGATATCGGAGCCCACGAGGGCGGGATACAGAACAGCGTCGGCGAGGAAAGCCGCACCGACGGGACTGCCCTTGCCGGGATGCAGGTCGGGCATGCCGACGGCCTCCAGCATGCCCGGGAGGGCGGCCGTTGCATCCAGTTGACGAAGAGCCTCGCCCTCGATCCAGGTCGACGGGGAGGCGATGACGCGCACCTTCGGACTGCGCGCCGTGATGGGTAACGTGCCCATGAAAGTATCCTTGGGGTCCTGCGTCTGCAGGCTAATCGCAAGCGGAAGCGGGCGGACTGGAGAGACCAGCCGCCGCACCGTGAACCACGCCTCAGGCCGCCCTGCGGCCTCTACAGCGGGTCTGCCCCGTCAGCGAACGGGGCGAGCGGGATCAAACCTCATGCTCGCCTCCCAAGAAGTTGAAGCCACCAGCGTGGCCTGGACGGGAAGTAGCGGCAAGCTGCGCGGGAGGCAAGTGCGGGGGAGCAAAGGCCTGGAAAGCCAGCATCGTCCCGCGGCTGCGCCATAGAGCTCATGGCCACGGGTGCGGCGGAGCGGGCGGGGGAGGCAGACATCGGAAAGATCACGCGCCGGATCACTCCTGCAGGCCTTCAGCCGGCCCGGGTGATCAGCAATCCACCCATGATCATCACGGCCGCCATGATGCGCCCGGGAGACATCGGCTCCTTGAGCACCGCGAAGGCGATCAGGGTTGCGAACAGTACGCTGGTTTCCCGCACGGCCGCCACCAGCGCGATCGGCGCCAGCGTCATGGCCCAGATCGCGATCCAGTACGAGCCCAGAGACATGGCGCCTCCCAGGAATCCCGGTCCCAGGAACCGCTTCATCGGTGCCAGTCCGCCGAGGCCTCTCTGCCAAAGAGCCACGCACAGGAGAGGCAGGGCATCCAAAGCGAAAAGCGCAGCCGAATAGGCGTGCGGATCACCTGCCGTCCGCGCCCCGATACCATCCACGAAGGTGTATCCGCAGATCACGATGGCGGTCAGCAGAGCGAACACGATCGCCAGGGGGTCGAGTGCCGCGCCGCGCCGCCGTCCGAAGATCGACATCATCGCGATTCCGCACCCGAGTACCGCGATCCCCGCCATCGCGGGCAAACCGACCGGCTCCGCGATAACGAGCGGCGAGGCCAGGGCCGTGAGGAGGGGCGCTCCACCTCGGGCGATGGGGTAGACCTGACCGATATCCGCCCGGCGGTAGGCCTCGGTCAGGACGACATAATAGGCAAGATGCAGGATGATTGAGGCAATCAGCCAAGGCCACGCCGGTGCGGCCGGCCACCCGAAGACAACCAGCAACGGGATGCTGGCAACGCCGGCGCTCGCGGTCACGAGCGTCATCGCCAGGAACGGCTCAAGACCGATTTTCAGGATCGAGTTCCAGCCCGCGTGCATGGCCGCTGCCGCCAAGACGGCGCCGAAGACATACGGGTCCATACCGGTCATGCCTTGTCCGACTTACCGGCAGCATCCGCAAATCGGCTCAATAGGGCATCGACCTGCCATGGCTTGCGATTCGAATCCTCTGCGCGTTCTTTGCGCCGGATCGCATTGCGAACCATGATCGAACCCATATACCGGATCGGCTCGGGCGGAAATCGTCCGAGCGGGCCCCGAACGAGCGGCGAGCGCGTCCACGCGTCGTCAAGGCCCAGCGCGAGCGAAGCCAGAATACGTCCTCCGAGATAGCTCGGACCTACTCCGTTGCCCGAGTAACCGAGCCCGTAGACGATGTCCTGGCTCTCGCCGAGCATCCCGAAGAACGGAAGGCCGGTGACGGAGCGATCGGACGGACCGTTCCAACTGGCAGCGACGGGCACGTCGGCGAAGGATGGAAAGAATTTATGCATGCTCTTCGTCAGCATGGATGCGTAGGGTGAAGGAGCATCGAACACCGGCAGGATCCGACCTCCGAACGAAAAGGTGTTGCCGCCCTTCCCGAGCATGATCCGCCCATCGGGCGTCGTACGGTAGTAATAGACGAACGTTCGCGAATCGAGCACGGCAACGCCATTGGTGAGGCCTATTTCCTGGAGGAGATCCGGTCGCGGCTCCGTAATGATCATGTCGCTCGACACGATGGCGATCGTCCGTTCGAAATCCGGGAAGGTGCGCGCCATCCAGGCATTGATCGCCAGAACGACCTTCCGGGCTCGAACCGTGCCCGTTTCGGTTTCGACCGAGGGCGGATGGCTCTGGACGAGGCGCTTCATCGCGGTCTTCTCGTACACTCTGACACCCATCTCCACGGCGACACGTCGCAAGCCCCGGACGAGGAGGGCGGGTTGGACAGTGGCGGCGTTGGGAGAGAACACGCCGGCGAGATGCCTGCGCGACCCCGTTCGCTCCGCGATCTGTGCGGCCGTGAGACGCTGAAAAGTAGAAATCCCATGCCCTTCCAGGGCTGCTATCACGGCATCCGTCGATCCGACCTGCGCCTCGTTCGTCGCCGTGTAGAGAGTTCCGTCACGGCGGAACTCAGCATCGATCTTGTGCTCCTCGCAGAACCCTTCGATGGCCGCAATCGCATCTTCGCTCGCCTTCACGAGGCGGACAGCTTCGTCTTCGCCGAAGAGCCGCTGGAGCGTGAAGAATTTCGCGGCCCAACTCAGAACGCAGCCGCCATTGCGCCCGCTCGCGCCAGCGCCGCACAGGTCCGCCTCGACGATAACGACGTCGAGTTCCGGCCTCGTCCGCTTTAGATTGATGGCGGTCCACAGGCCCGTGAAGCCGCCACCGACAATGCACACATCGGCGCTCGTTTCGCCGTGGAGGGCTTGATACGCGGTTGTCTCGTTCCGCAAGGCCTGCTGAAGCCAAAAGGGTCTCGTTGCTTGTTTCATCATTCAGCACTTCTTCGGTTCGAGCTCTAGCGGCATCAACACAGCACGGGTGGATGGCGCCACGCCCACATGACAGAGAGATGCCGGATCACCCGGCTCGACGGTTGCGGAATTGCCGGCCCCCCATCAGACGGAAACATGATGCTGCACGTCGACCGATCGTAAGGACACGTCCTGGTCCTGCATTCTCAGGCGCGAGTCGGAGAGCTCGCCGCCGGCCTCTAGGATCGGGTAAGCGGTCGACGCCAGGTGCCCGTGGATCCTCTTCAGGTCCCGCACGATGTCGAGATGGATCGCGCTCGTCTCGACCGATTCCGTACGCCCGGCGCGTAACCGGGCGTAGTGGTTCTCGGCCGCTCTGCGCTCTCCGGTTCGGATTGCGGTTTTCGAAGCGACGAGGCGCCGCGCCATCTGGACGTCCCGGGTCGCGAACATGTTCAACGCAAGCCCCAGAGTCTCCTCGACCAGAGCATGGAAGGACAGAAGCTCCTCGCGGCCTTCGGGCGAGAACGTCACGCCCTTTCTGGCGCGCTTCGCGGCGAGCTCCATGAGGTTCTTGTCGATGATGTCGCCGATGTGCTCAAGATTGGTCGCAAAGCTCGCGACCTCCATGGCACGCCGGCTTTCGTCCTCCGTCATCTCGACTTGGGAGATCTTGACGAGATAGAGCTTCAGGCTCTCGAATAGGCGGTCGATGATATCGTCGATTTTCTCGATCTCGTGCACGACGCGGATGTCGTTGGACGTGATCGTCTCCGGGATCCGCCGCAGCATGGTCGCGACGTGATTGCCGAGTTCGAGCGCCTCGCGCATCGCGCAGGCCAGGGCTTCCGGCGGAGATGTCACCACGTTCGGATCAAGGTGGCGCGCGGTCCCGGGATCGGCGCCGACCGGAGGTTCCGGCAGGATGCGCTCGGCAAGGCGCGCCACCGGCCCGCAAAGCGGGAGGAAGAGCCCGGCGAGCACGGCATTGAACAATGTATGGGCGTTGACCACGAGACGCGTCGGGTCGGCACCGCCAAGCCAATCCGTCACCATCGAGACCTGGCCGAGGGCGGGCAGAGCGGCGAGCCCCCCGAGGCCCCGCATGAGGAGATTCCCCAATGCAACCCGCCGTGCCGCTGCCGGCGAACCCGACAGCGCAAGGAACGGCGCCGCCGCGCCGCCGACATTCGCGCCGATCACCAGCGCCAGCGCGAGGGCCGGGGGCACGGCCCCAGCCTGGGCCAACGACATTGTAAACAGGATCATGGCCAGGCTCGAATGGACTGCCCAGGCCACGATAGCCATGATGACGGCTGCCATGATGGGCTCGCCGGCCAGCGCCGCCAGGACGGCGCGGAACACGTCCGAATGTTGCAAGACGGCTGCCGCACCACCGATTTCCCGCAGGGCCAGGAGCATCACGCCGACACCCAGGGATATGCGGGCGAAACCGCGCGTCCTGCCTGCATCCGTGGCCATCGCGAGGATGACGCCGAACGCGACGAGAACGGCCCACATCGCCTTGATGTCGAAGGCGAGCAGTTGCGCGGCAAGGGTCGAGCCCACATCGGCCCCGAGCATCATCACGAGAGCAACCGGCAGGGCCACGAGACCCTGGCCGACGAAAGCGGCCACGAGAAGCGCGGTTGCCGTCGAGGATTGCAGCACGCCGCTCACGAGACCACCCGTTGCGAAAGCCCGCCAGCGACGCTGAGAGGCTGCGGCGAGCACGCGGCGCAACTCGGTCCCGAACGCGCCTGTCACGCCGACGCGAACCTGCCGCGCGCCCCAAAGAAGAAGAGCGACGCTGCCCACGAGAGTGATCGCGAGCGCAGTCGGACTTGGAGCCATCGGGACCGCCTCCTCAATGTGGCCGCGGGTCCGGCACATGGAGAAAAACGCTAGGGTACGGTCACCAGAGGCGCAAATATATGGCTCATATACCGGACATTGAGCTGGTCTATAGGTCGATTGCCTCTTGAGCCCGCTCGGACGGATGCTCGAGCCAGCCTCTCTCGGCTGCGACGGCACCGGCGGCCTCGAAGAACAACGACACCAGCGCGAGCCTTCGACGCTCCGCGAGAGAGACCGCGTATTCCCCGACATCGAGACCCGGACCCGCGACGAACAGCGCACGAAACCGCGGATCGACCCCGAACTCGCTGAGCGCCACGACCCCAACCCCGAAATCCGAGGCGACCGCCTCTCGGACCGCCTCCCGGGTCTGCACTTCGAAGAGCGATTTGGGTCGGACACCCGCCTGGGCAAGGCACGCCTCGAAGACCTCACGGGTGGTCGATCCCCTCTCACGAATCACCAGGTCGCAGCCTGCAATGTCGTCCACGGGGATCGTCTTCCGATCCGCCCAGGAGTGGTCCTTGGGAACGAAGACCACGAGTCGGTCGCGGCGCAGGGGTTCGGTTGCCAAGCGTGGATCCGACACGGGATGGGCCGTGATCGCCACGTCCGCCGCAAAGCCGAGCACGAGGTTGATGACGTCGGCGGAATTGCCGATGCGCAGCTGGAAGCTCAGCCCGCGGCGTCGCTTGCGCATTTCGGCGAGGACCGGGATGGCCTGATAGGCGCTGTCGGCTGCGACACGCAGATGCCCGCGCACCGCCCATTTGGTACCCGCGAGAAGCAGGCGGGCTTCCTCTTCGAGTCCGAAAAGCTGGACCGTGATCCGGTGCAGAGATTGCCCCATCGGGGTCAGCTGCGTCCCGCGCCCCTTCCGGTCGAAAAGGCTGACGCCATAGCTCTCCTCGAGGGTCCGAACCTGGCTCGACAGGGTCGGTTGGGAGACCCCCGCGGTTCGTGCCGCCAAGGAGAAGCTGCCTGCCTCGGCGACTAGATGGAAGGCACGAAGCTGGGTCAGGTTCATGGCGCTTCTATAGAGAGGATCGATACCTTCTATTTAAGCTATCGCCTTTCTCATGGGAACGGCCCCTCGTTAATCTCCTCGCGAGGATCAGCGCTCGGCGCCATGCAGGAGAACGGAATGACTGGGTACGAGAAGACGGTAGCCAGATCCGAGACTGGCGACGCGCTGCTGCTCACGCCAGGGCCGCTCACGACATCGAAGAGCGTCAAGGCCGCAATGGTCCACGATTGGGGCTCGCGGGATGCAGGGTTCCTGACCATCAACCGCGAGGTACTGGAGCGGCTGCCCACCATCGTGAACGGCGGCACCGATTACGTCACGGTCCCGATCCAGGGGTCGGGCACGTTCGCGGTCGAGGCGATGCTGACGGGCTTCGTGCCGCCGGACGGCTGCTGCCTCCTTGTCGTCAATGGCGCCTATGGGCAACGCGCGCGCCGCATCCTGGAGATCGCCAAGCGCCGCTCCGTGGTCTGCGAGACCGCCGAGGACACGCCGCCGAACCTCGCCCAGATCGAGCAGGTTCTGAAAACCGATCCGAGCATTACGCATGTCTTCGTCGTCCATTGCGAGACAACCTCCGGCATACTCAATCCGGTTCATGAGATCGGAGTCCTGGCTGCGGAGTACGGCAAGGGCTACCTGATCGATTCCATGTCGGCCTTCGGGGCATTGCCGCTCGATGCGCCAGCAGCGCATGCCGATGCCATCGCGGCGTCATCCAACAAGTGCATCGAGGGCGTGCCGGGACTGGGCTTCGTGATCTGCCGGCGGCAGGCGCTCACCGCCACGCAAGGCAATGCGACCACGTTGACGCTCGATGTTCACGACCAGTGGACCGTACTCGAGAAGACCGGACAATATCGCTTCACCCCGCCGATCCACGTCATCGTGGCCTTCCACCAGGCCTTGACGGAGTTCTTCGCCGAGGGCGGGCAGCCGGGTCGGGGGGCACGCTACACCGACAATTGCCGCGTCCTCGTCGAGGGCATGAGGGCAATGGGATTCGAAACGCTGCTGCCCGATCGATTGCAGGCGCCGATTATCGTGACCTTCCGGATGCCGAGCGACCGCCGCTTTGTGTTCCAGACCTTCTACGACAAGCTCAAGGACCGCGGTTTCGTGATCTATCCCGGCAAGCTCACCGTCGCGGATTCCTTCCGGATCGGCTGCATCGGGCGCCTGGACCGCGGGCACATGCAGCTCGCCCTGGCAGCGATCCGTGAGGTTCTGGCGGAGCTCGGTGTCACGTCGGTCGCCCCCAGCAAAGCCGCGTAGGGAGGCAAACGATGAACATTCAGAGCAGGATCGGCGCGACCGTCACGGCGAACGGACGCGATTACCGGTGGCCCCGTCAGCCGACCGTCGTGGTCTGCATCGACGGCTCCGAGCCCGGTTATATCGAGCTCGCCATCGAGAAGGGCCTCGCCCCGAACCTCGACCGGCTGATGCGGACCGGGTCGAACCTCCTCGCGCAGTCCGTGATCCCGAGCTTCACCAACCCGAACAACATCTCGATCATCACGGGCCGTCCGCCGGCCGTGCACGGGATCGCCGGGAACTACTTCTACGATCGGGCCTCCGGCGAGGAGGTCATGATGAACGATGCCCGCTTCATGCGCGCCGGCACCATCATGAAGGCATTCCACGACGCCGGGGCCAAGGTCGCGGTCGTCACCGCCAAGGATAAGCTGCGGACCCTCCTGGGCTACGGCCTCGACATGGGTACGGGCCGGGCGATCGCCTTCTCCTCGGAGAAGGCCGACAAGGCGACGCTCAGGGAGAACGGCATTGAGAGCGCGCTCGATTTCGTAGGCCTGCCCCTGCCCGAGGTCTATTCGGCCGATCTGTCGAAATTCGTTCTCGCGGCCGGCGTGAAGCTCCTGCAGGGCTTCCGTCCGGACGTGATGTATCTCTCCACCACGGATTACGTGCAGCACAAAGCAGCCCCCGGATCAGACATCGCCAACAGTTTCTACGCGATGCTCGACCGCTATGTCGGTCAGCTCGAAGCGGCAGGATGCGTCCTCGCGCTCACGGCCGACCATGGCATGAACGACAAGCACCTGCCGAACGGCGAACCTGATGTGATCTACCTCCAGGAGCTTATGGACGCATGGCTCGGCTCCGGGGCCGCCCGCGTCATCCTCCCCATCACCGATCCTTACGTCGTCCATCACGGGGCTCTCGGATCCTTCGCGACAATCTACCTGCCGGAGGGTGACAGGGCGGGAGTTCTGGAGCGGCTGCGGGGGGTCGGCGGGATTGATGAGGCGATGGACAGCGCCGACGCGTGCCGCCGCTTCGAGCTGCCGCCGGACCGGATCGGCGACCTCGTGGTGGTATCCTCCAAGCACAAGGTTCTCGGCACCTCGCGCAGCAAGCACGACCTCTCGGGCCTGACCGAGCCCCTGCGCTCTCATGGCGGCCTCACCGAGCAGACCGTTCCGATGATCGTGAACCGTCAGGTGACGATTCCCGCAGGCCGGACGCTCCGCAACTTCGACGTCTTCGACGTCGCCCTCAACATGGTGCACTGACCATGAACGCTCCTCTGAAACCACCGATCCGCCGCGAGACGATGCGCATCGCCGGAAAGCTCGTCGAGACCGGCGACACCGTCGACGTCTTGAACCCCTATACGAACGAGATCGTCGGCACGGTGCCGGCCGCACAGCCGGAGCACGTCCGCGAGGCCTTCGCCAAGGCTAGGGCGTTCCGGCCCACGCTCACCCGCTTCGAGCGCCAGCGCATCCTGCAGCGCACGGCCGAGATCCTGCGGGACCGCAAGGAGGAGTTTGCCCGCCTGATCAGCTCCGAGTCCGGCCTGTGCTGGAAGGACGCGCTCTACGAGGCGTCTCGCGCCTATGACGTCTGGTCCTTCGCGGGTCAGCTCACCATCAAGGACGACGGGGAGGCGTTCGCCTGCGACATCAGCCCGAACGGCAAGGCGCGGCGCATCTTCACGATGCGCACGCCACTGCTCGGCGTCATTTCGGCCATCACCCCCTTCAATCATCCGCTCAACATGGTGAGCCACAAGCTCGCCCCGGCGATCGCCACCAACAACCGGGTTGTCCTGAAGCCGACCGAGCTGACGCCGTTGACGGCCCTGGCCCTCGCCGACGTTCTCTACGAGGCGGGTCTGCCGCCCGAGATGCTGTCGGTCGTCACCGGCGATCCCTCGACCATGGGTGACGCCATGATCACCAATCCGGATGCGGATCTCGTCACCTTCACGGGGTCCGTGCGGGTCGGCAAGTACATCGCCGAGAAGGCCGGATATCGCCGCGTCGTGCTCGAACTCGGCGGAAACGATCCCCTGATCGTCATGGAGGACGCGGACCTCGACAAGGCAGCCGAGCTGGCCGTGCAGGGCGCGACCAAGAATTCCGGACAGCGATGCACCGCGGTCAAGCGCATTCTCGCCGTCGAGAGCATCGCCGACGCCTTCGTGGCTCGCGTCCTCGAGAAGGCGAAAGCTCTCAAATGCGGAAATCCAGCGGATCCCGAGGTCGATATCGGCACGGTCATCAATGAGCGCTCGGCGCGGCTTTTCGAAGCCCGGGTGGTCGACGCGGTCGCGAAGGGCGCCGAACTCCTACACGGCAACGACCGGCAGGGCGCACTCTATCCCGCGACCGTCGTGGATCGGGTGCCCTTCGACTGCGAGCTCGTGCGCGAGGAGACCTTCGGTCCCGTCATTCCCATCATCCATTGCCCGGACGATATCGGCGAGGTGATCCGCATTTCCAACTCGACGGCCTACGGGCTGTCATCTGGCGTTTGCACGAATCGGCTCGACTACGTGACGCGGTTCGTGGCCGAGCTCGAAGTCGGCACCGTCAATGTCTGGGAGGTTCCCGGCTACCGCACAGAGATGTCACCGTTCGGCGGGATCAAGGATTCAGGGCTGGGAGATAAGGAAGGAGTGGTCGAGGCTATGAAGGGGTTCACGAACGTGAGAACCTATTCATTGCCCTGGCCGTCCTAAACGGAAACAGGGGCACCGCCGAACGGGGAATCGCGCGGTGGCCCTGGTGTTGCGTCCGGTGGGAACGGCGCAGGGCGGCCCCCAATCGGTGATTGGCGGATGGGGCAATTAGAGGGAGGAAGGCATGAAGTTGTCGCTTGTGACAAGTATGGTCGTCGCACTCGCGCTGGGATTCGGCGGATCGGCAGCGGCCCAACAGAAGACGAAGCTCACAATCTATACGGCGCTCGAGAACGATCAGCTCGCGCCCTTCAAGGCCTCCATCGAGAAGGCCATCCCTGAGGCCGACGTCGTCTGGGTGCGCGACTCGACCGGTGTCATCACGGCCCGCTTTCTTGCCGAGAAGGACAACCCGCGCGCCGACATGGTGATGGGGCTCGCTGCTTCCAGCCTCCTGATGTTCGAGAAAATCGGACTTCTGGAAACCTACAAACCAAAGGGCGCCGACGCCCTCAAGGAGATCTTCCGCGACGGGACGGAGCCCTATACCTGGACCGGCATGGACGCGTTCCTCGGTGTCGTCTGCTTCAACACGGCGGAGGCCGCAAAGGACAAGATCGCGACGCCGGCCTCCTGGAAGGACCTCGCCAGCCCGGCTCTCAAGGGCAAGGTCGTGATGCCCCACCCTGCGTCCTCCGGCACGGGCTACCTCATGGTCGCGGGCTGGCTGCAGAGCATGGGCGAGGCCGAGGGATGGAAGTTCATGGACGCGCTGCATGAGAACGTCGCGGCCTACCTCCACTCGGGATCAGCCCCCTGCGTGCAGGCCGCACGCGGCGAGCGCGTCGCCGGTCTCGCACTCGATATGCGCGGTGCCTCCGAGAAGACAAAGGGCGCGCCGATCGAGGTCGTCGTACCCAAGGAGGGCGTCGGCTGGGACATGGAGGCGGTTGCGATCGTCAAGGGTACGAAAGCGCTCGATCTTGCCAAGAAGGTCGCCGATTGGAGCACGACCAAGGACGCGAACGAGCTCTACTCCAAGACCTACGCCATTGCGGCCTATCCGGGCGTACAGAACACGCCGCCCAACTATCCGAAGAATGCCGAATCCGGGATGATCAAGAACGATCTCGGCTGGATGGCGGAGAACCGCGACCGCATCCTGACCGAGTGGTCGAAGCGTTACGAATCGAAGGCCGCCGCAAGGAACTGAACCGCTCCGCCGGATCTGCGCCGGGGCTCTCCCGGTGCGGATCCCAGCCTCTGCAGCACCGAGGGATATGCTATGCCGCCCATGGAAACGGGAGTCGCGAACAGCCGACCGGAGCGAGGGACCATCCCCTCCTTCCTGCGCATCACGAATCTCTCCAAGCGGTTTGGCTCCTTTGCGGCGCTGAAGAACATCGACCTGGAGGTCAGCCGGGGCGAGTTCATCTGCTTTCTCGGTCCCTCCGGCTGCGGCAAGACCACTCTGCTGCGCGCGATCGCAGGTCTAGACCCGCAGGACGAGGGCCGTATCGAGATCGCGGGCCGCGACGTGTCGCATGCTCCGCCGGCCGAGCGCGATTTCGGCATCGTCTTCCAGTCCTACGCCTTGTTTCCGAATCTCACGATCGCGCAGAATGTCGGCTACGGTCTCGTCAATCGCAAACGGTCGAAAGACGAGATCGCGCGACGGGTGGCCGAACTCCTGAAGCTCGTGGGGCTGCCCGATCAAGGCGACAAATACCCGGTGCAGCTCTCGGGCGGCCAGCAGCAGCGGGTGGCGCTCGCCCGAGCCCTGGCGACATCGCCCAATCTGCTTCTTCTCGACGAACCCCTGTCCGCGCTCGACGCCAAAGTCCGGGTCCGGCTTCGGGAGGAGATCCGCGCCCTCCAGAAGCGCCTCGGCGTCACCACCGTCATGGTGACGCACGACCAGGAGGAGGCGCTCGCGATGGCGGATCGCATCGTGGTGATGAACCACGGAGTCATTGACCAGATCGGCACGCCGCTCGATGTCTACCGGGCTCCGGCGACGCCCTTCGTGGCCGATTTCGTGGGGCACATGACCTTCTTGGACGCCGTCATCACCGGTCCCGGCAAGGTCCGGGTCGGCACCCTTGAACTGACCGTTGCCGACGGTGATGCATGGCCCCCCGAAACCGCCGTTCGCGTAGCGATGCGACCCGAGGAGGTCCGCATCCGCAGCATCACGGCGGAGACCCCCAATCGTTTCGACGCGAGGATCAGGCAGCTTGCCTTCCTGGGCTCGTTCTGCCGAGCGGAGCTCGTTCCGGTCACCTCTCCCGAGACGTCGATCGCGGCCGATTTCTCGATGAACGCCATGCGCGACCTCGCCCTTGCGGAGGGCGAGACGAGAACGGTCGCGTTCCCGCCGGAATCCCTCCGTCTCTTTGCCGGGGCCGGGCGAGGGTGAGGCCATGACGCAGGTTGCTCTTCCAACCGCCGTTCGGGACGTTCGCGTCGGTTTCCGCCACCGCATCAGCGAGGCGCAGATTGCGGCGATATTGATCGCGCTTCTCGGCGCCGTGCTCGTCGTGATCATCGCCCTGCCGCTCTGGGCCCTGCTCTCGAAGAGCTTCCAGGACGGGCAGGGCGCCTTCGTGGGCCTGGCGAACTACCGGACCTACTTCACGACGCCAGCGCTCGCGGTGTCCCTCGTCAACAGCATCTCGGTGGCGGCGCTGACCACCGTCATCGTGATTCCGCTCGCCTTCGCCTATGCCTACGCGCTGACCCGCACCCGCCTGCGCCTCAAGCCGCTCTTCTATGCGGTGGCGCTTCTTCCGGTGTTTGCACCCTCGCTGCTGTCGGCGATCGCGCTGCTTTACATCTTCGGCAATCAGGGCTTCCTCAAGGGTCTCCTGATGGGAGCCTCCATCTACGGTCCGATCGGGATCGTGATCGCCGAGTCCCTCTACTGCTTCCCCTCCGCGCTCATGATCCTCGTGACCGCGCTCTCGCTCGCCGACGGCCGCCTCTATGAGGCCGCGGATGCGCTCGGCACCTCGCATCGGCGCGTATTCTGGACCGTCACGCTGCCAGGCGCCCGTTTTGGTCTCATCAGCGCGACCTTCGTGGTCTTCACGCTTGTCATCACCGATTTCGGTATCCCGAAGGTGATCGGCGGCCAGTACAGCGTCCTCGCGACCGATGCCTACAAGCAGGTCATCGGACAGCAGGACTTCTCAATGGGTGCCGTGGTGGGGATGATCCTGCTCGTGCCCGCGGTGCTCGCCTTCGCGGTGGACCGGTTCGTCCAGCGCCGGCAGGTCGCTCTCCTCTCCGCCCGGGCAGTGCCCCTCGAGCCGAAGCCGAACCGGGAGCGCGACCGCCTGTTCGGTCTCTACTGCGCGCTCGTCGGCGGCGTCATCGTGGCCACCTACGGGGTCGCCGTCTGGGCGTCCTTCGTGCAATACTGGCCCTACAACCTCTCGCTCAACCTCAACAGCTACGACTTCGAAACCGTCGAGCCGACCGGCTGGCAATCCTACGCCAATTCCCTCCTGATGGCGTCGCTCACGGCCGCGATCGGTACGGTATTGGTGTTCAGCGGAGCCTACTTGGTCGAGAAGCTCAAGACCTTCGGGATCGGGCGATCGGTCGTACAGTTCCTCGCCATGCTGCCGATGGCCGTTCCCGGCCTCGTTCTCGGCCTTGGCTATGTGTTCTTCTTCAATGCGAGCTGGAATCCGCTCGGTCTGCTCTACGGCACGCTCGCCGTGCTCGTGATCAACACGGTCGCGCATTTCTACACCGTGGGCCACATCACGGCCGTGACCGCGCTCAAACAAATCGACAGTGAATTCGAGGCGGTCTCCGCCTCGCTCAAGGTGCCGTTCTGGCGCACCTTCAGGCGTGTGACCGTGCCGATCTGCCTGCCCGCGATCCTCGACATCGCCGTCTACCTCTTCGTTAATTCCCTGACGACCGTCTCGGCCGTGATCTTCCTCTACGGGGCGGGCACCAAGCTTGCTTCCATCGCCATCGTCCACATGGACGAAGCCGGTGCGATAGGTTCCGCGGCAGCCATGGCGACCCTGATCATGGTGACGGCCATCGGGGCGAAGCTCCTGCACGTGGCTCTGAACCGCCTCGTCTTCGAGCGCTTCCAGATCTGGCGGAAACGATGACCGGCAGAGCCGCCGGAGCGCGGCATTCGGATCCCGGGCACGGGGTCGCGGAATCCGAGAGCGACACCAACCTGACCGATCGCCGCGCGCGCTGGCAGGCAGAGGCGCTCGATCCGGCAACGCGCGCCCTTCTCGCCCGCGACGGGCGCGCTTTCCTGCGCCAGTCGGTCTCGACGCCCTGCCTCAATGCCATTGCCAAGGCGGAGGGCATCTGGATCGAGGACACGGCTGGCCGGCGCTACATGGATTTTCACGGCAACAATGTCCACCATATCGGCTATGGCCATCCACGCCTGAAGGCGGCGATCGCGCGGCAGATGGATGAGTTGCCCTTCGCCCCGCGACGCTATGCGTGCGAGCCTGCCGTACTCCTGGCCGAGAAGCTCGCCGACATCGCACCGGCAAACCTGTCGAAAGTGCTTTACACGACGGGCGGCTCGGACGCGATCGAGGTTGCGGTCAAGATCGCCCGGGTCGCGACCGGTCGTTTCAAGACCCTGTCCTTCTGGGATGCCTTTCACGGCGCGGGCGTGGGCGCGTCCGCCCTTTCCGGGGAGATGCTCTTCCGCTCCGGGCCAGCGCCGCTCGTCGCGGGTGCGCTGCATATCGCGCCTTTCGGCGGTTATCGCTGCCCCTACGGGCATGACAGTGCAGATGCGAGCGCTGGAGCCTGCGCTCGCATGATCGACTACGTGCTCTCGCGCGATGCGGACGTGGCCGCCCTGGTGGCCGAGCCGACCAGGGCGGTGCCCTATGTGGCCCCACCGGGATTTTGGCGGACGGTGCGCGGGATTTGCGACCGCCACGGCGTTCTGCTCGTCTTCGACGAGATTCCCACCGGGCTCGGCAAGACGGGGCGCATGTTTTCCTGCGAGCATGATGGCATCGCGCCGGACATTCTCGTGATCGGCAAGGCACTGGGAGGCGGCATCCTGCCGATCGCGGCCGTGATCGCGCGGCCCGACCTCGATGTCGGCGAGGCCTGGGCCTTTGGTCATTACACGCATGAGAAGAACCCGGTCACGACACGGGCGGCGCTGACCACGATCGAGATCATCGAGGACGAGGGGCTCGTCGACAACGCGCGTGAGGTTGGCGCGTTCGCACTTGATCGGCTCCGCGAGATGCAGCGACGTTTTCCCGTGATAGGCGACGTACGCGGGCGCGGTCTCCTCTTAGGCATCGAGTTGGTGACGGACCCCGATACGCGGGAGCCCGCCAACGCGCTTGCCGAAACCGTGCTCTACAACGCGCTCGACCGAGGTCTCTCGTTCAAGACCACAATGGGGAACGTGCTGACGCTGACACCTCCGCTCACGATCGCGGAAGCCGAGATGGCGCGCGCACTCGACATCATCGAGGCTGCGCTGTCCGCAAGCCTGACGGCCGGTTAGACCGTTGGACTGTTAACCGGACGCACCGTCGGTGGCTTCAGGATTGCTGAGGTGCAGAACTCATCGGTTCCGACTTCCCGCTCGACGCTCTAGAAGAGATCGGAGTCTGTTGAACGAACTGGTCGTTGGGACCGCCGGCCCAGTTGGGAGCGCTGCGGCGATGCTGGGCCCAGAACCCATGGGCGTCGCGTCCGGCGAGAGCCTTCGAGCCTGCCCGGAGATCGGCCCAGTGCCGTGCACGGCATGGCGGCCGCCAAAGGCACGCCTCAGCGGGCCGGTCCGGCCGCCAGGATGTCCCGGATCTCGGACAGAAGCTTCACGTCGGCCGGTATCTCAGGGGCCTTGGGGACATCGAGTCTCGCGTCTTCCTGCCGCCTGAGCCGGTTGATCGTCCGGATCACGAGGAACAGCACCCACGCCACGATGAGAAAGTTGATCGCCACGGTAAGGAACTTGCCATAGCCCACCACCGCACCCGCCTTCTTGGCATCCTCGTAGGCGGCACCTGACTGCACCGTGCTGGAGAGTGCGAGATAGTAGTTCGAGAAGTCGAGCCCGCCTGTAACAGCCCCGACGATTGGCATGATGATGTCCTCGACGAGCGAGGTCACGATCGCGCCGAAGGCTGCGCCGATGATGACTCCGATAGCGAGATCAACCACGTTGCCCCGCATGGCGAACTTCTTGAACTCGTCAAGCATGGTGCCCCTCCCCGGCTTCGGCCTGACTAAGGTAGCATAGGCTTGGCTGTTTTACGTGCTTGGTGCCCAAGTCTATTGCGCGAAGGCGCTTTCAGGTGGCTTTTCTGCCCGCACGAACAGGACGTTGGTCTGGAGGTGCCGAACTGCAGATCGAAGGGCGTCGGCCGTGAGGCACCCCGCGAGAGGCCCCCGGCTCCGAAGGTCTATACGCGAGCGATGAGCTGGCAAGAACCTCATCTCGAAGAGATGGTGCCCAGGAGAGGAGTAGCACAAGTATGGTGGACCAAGGCTTTCACGAACGTGCTTGAGAAATACTTGCCCCACTTGAGCCCAAAACGTGCCTCTTGAATTTAAGCACCGGCAGCACACCACGTCCCGCTTCCAGACTCTTGTCGCACTTGCTCCTGGACGGTTGCTGCGCCCGCCGTCTCGGCAATCGCGGTCATAATCCGGGCAACAATAATCGGGAACGATCAAGCTCTGATGATTTGGATGGCAGCCCGGCCCAAAACTCTTGCTTACGTCCAAACCGACCTCAGGCAGGGTCCGCCGCGAGGATGTCGAGGCCACCGGCCCTTCCAACGCCTTCCTGATGTTCTTCCTGGACGGCTACCGCACCCGTGACCTGGGTAGTTGGGGTCGCGATCTCGATGGCTATAATCAAGTTGGTGTTTCGCCCATGAAGCCTCTCATGGTTCATGGCGTCCGCTACAATGAAGGCTTCAACTTCTCTGAGCCGATCACCATGGAGCCTCGGCCTTGACCATCGAGAAAATTGCCAGCCGCCTAACCAATGATCAGAAGCTCCGAGAGCTTGCTGGTGCGTTTTTCACATGTGCCGCCACGGCAAGAGCAAAATCTGCTGAGCATGCAACAGAATTCATGCAGAAAGGTGGCTGGAAGCTATTCAACGGAAACGTATATGACCTCGGCCCACTTAAGCCCATCACAAGCGATCTTATCAAGAGATGCCTCGACTTGGTTGGACCCGAAGCCATCAACGAACGAGAGATTTACCGCCTTGCTTGGGCGTCGATTGAGGCCGAATCGCCTATAGCTGATCAAGTCGCGCAATTTCTTAAAGAAACAGCGACTGAGATAAAGGCCAGGGTTCGTGTCCTTCACCCCTGCTACTCAGCTGGAGTTTGGCCATTTTTGAGGGTGCGGGAGGATCAGATGTGGATCCAGAAAGCGCCCTCTGAGGCGATGTAATCCAGGGCTCGGTCCAGGGTCATGGTCGGCGTTCCGAACGGACCAGG
>JAESFL010000176.1_pt1 | contig 57492 bp, 64 predicted proteins | sample 9269401 | NCBI WGS metagenome assembly JAESFL01 (sample SAMN14506025, study PRJNA617098) | algae metagenome | isolation source: Gloeocapsa sp. UFS-A4-WI-NPMV-4B04 and co-occurring heterotrophs from desert... | place: USA: Utah | collected 2006-10-01 | reverse complement strand
TACTTTTTTCGCTTTAATATCCTCCTGACTTGAGAACTACTTAACTCAATACCTGGCAAGCCCTGTTAAATATGTAGCCAATCTTTCTGCTGTCCACCTGCCAAATTCATAACCTAACTCTGATGGGGTTTTATCAACTATTGTTAATAAAATTTCAATATATTCAGGCGTAGCCTTTCGATGATGTTCGTATTCTCTTTTATTATGTAGACTTTCTAGATTATCTGGCTCTCCATGCATACACCAATATGCTACTGTTCTGTGCGAACAGCCTAAAAATTTAGCAATTTCGTGCTGCGGTTTTCCATCGTTCTGGAGCAGAATAATTAAAATTCTTTCCCTGACGTGGGGTTGCTCGCTCTCTTTTAGAGCTTGCTGTAACCTGCTAATTTGTTCTGACGTTAAAAAGTTCTTGGCTGGGGGCGGCATCATTGCTTTTAAATGGCTTCATTTCTTATTATGCAACTTTAGTGCCGATTAGCTTAGCTATGGTGAAAGAGGAACAGTGGAGTTATCAAGTGCCAGAACTTGAAGCTGATGTAACGACGATTGGCATCGGTATTGATGGCACATGCCTACTAATGTGCAAAGATGGTTGGCGAGAAGCTATGGTCGGAACTATTAGTCTGTATGCTCAGACTAGAGAGCGCTTGCACACGACTTACATTGGGGCAACACCCGAGTATGGCAAAAGAACCTTCTTTAAGCGCATGGAAACTGAAATTGCTAAGGTGAGTGCGGCTTTTCCCACAGCACTTATTGTGGGTGTAGCTGATGGAGCCAAGATTAATTGGTCTTTTTTAACTAAGCATACTGCTCGCCAAATCCTGGACTTTTACCATGCGGCGGAATATTTGACTAATGTAGCTGATGCCCAATTTGCCCGTGACTCCAGAGGCAGGAAACAATGGTTAGATGATGCTTGCACTCGTCTGAAACACGACCCCAATGGACCTCAAGTCTTGATGGAGCAGATGCAAGGCTTCTTGAGCGGACACTTGCCACCAGGGGAGCGAGGCAAAATCAAGGCGGCCTTGACCTATTTCCAGAATCAGCAGCAGTTAATGAAATATGCCCAACACTTGGAGCAAAACCTGCCTTTGGGTTCCGGAGTCACCGAGGCGGCATGTAAGACTATTGTCAAGCAGCGCTTATGTTGCTCCGGCATGAAATGGAAGGAGGCAGGAGCAGCAGTTGTACTCAGTCTACGTACCCTTTCTCACAGCATTGGTCGTTGGGAACAATTCTGGAGCAAGATTGACCAGTATGGATTTCCTGTTGCCGCTTGAGGTATACCGACGCCCCTTTTACATCAAATTGCAGCGATATCCCATCGAGCAACTCTTTGTTACTCAAAATCTCTTGAGATGTTACGGTGTTCAGTCCGGCTATTGATGCACTATTTAAGATTTAGGACAATTCCCCTAGCCACCTGATCCACTGCTTATTCAGCAACGCCGTTTGGTGGAACAGTACTGTCGATAGCAACTAGCCATCTAATCATCGTTGTCGATATGCCAACTGCGGTAAGGCCTAACAACTTCTCACTTATGGGACTAACACTATTGAGTGTATGCCGCGCGTCACTGGAATTGAGTAACGGGTCTTCACTAGCCCGGGTTCAGGGTTCAGCGGATCTGACGCGATACGCCAAAAGTCGATTGACCCACCCTGAACGCGGTCGTCAAAGTGATCATAGTTCGTGACTGCCAAATATCGACTGGAGGCATCAAACGCAGCGGCTTCTGGCAGAATGCCATCAAAGGGATAATCCGCTACATGGTTTAGCTGCCCCGTCTGCGGGTCAAGCGTGAACAAACTCACTGACGAAAACCAGGTGATGCGCTCATCGTCATAAGGTAAGTAGCTGCGTTCCAGATTGGTTGTCACTACATACCGATTGTCAGGGCTGAGTGCTAATCCTTCAGGGCTAACACCTGTCATTGCCCGCGAAACGAGCGCATGGCGGGGTGCACCATTTGCCTGAGTCCCTGCTGCGAGTCGAATACTAACCATGCTGCCGCGAGGGGCTTCGCTCCAGGTGCCTTCGACATCTGCGCCCCAGAAGAGATTGTTGACGAGCACATGGCGACCATCAGCTGTGAAGCGGGCCATGAAGGGAAACTTCTCAACCTGCACTACATTGCCGCTGGCCTGAAGCTGAAAACTTGCGCTTTGACGCATCACGTGCACAAAAGAGACTTCTGCCGCTGTATTATTAACCAATGCCAACACATCTTGAGTTGGATGCCATTCGGCATGAACGAGTTCATCTCCCTGTGGTAAGCGAGGCACACCAGGGTACTTGGGTTGCCCCAATCGCCCGTTCTCAAACGGAATTAATGCCAGAGGCGTTTTTGTTCCTGCCCCGTTGGGATGAAACGTCACTGAGACTAGCGAACCATCGTGATTGATACTTACAGAAGTGGGGCGCTTTGCAATCGCCAGATCCTGTACCTGTCTAGGACGAGTCGGATCGCTTAGATCAATCACCATCACGCGATTTCCATGCATGAGGTCGGTAAAGGTTTGAGTTTGCTCATTCCCTACAGGGCGCTGTTTAAAGGTTTCAACAACCAAGGCATAGCGACCATCTGGTGTCACTGCAACAGCAGTCGGCGGTCCTGCAACTGAGTTACTCGCTACCGCTGTATGGGCACGAAAATTTCTCGCGTGTCCGCTCAGAGGAACGACATTGATTGTGTCTTGCCCTTCACGCGCACCTAGCAAACCATTCACATATGCCGATGCAACCATATCAGCATCGGAGATTGAAACGAGATAGCGCCCTTTGAAATCAAGTGGTGCAGCACGTTCGTTTGAACGTTGACTGGTCAAATCGCGTGAGCGTTGACTGGTCAAATCGAAAGACTGAGCGACCGCCCATGCAGGAGCCGTGAGCAATGCCATCAGTCCTAATATCAAGCCTCTATGCAGCATGATTTACCTTGCTTTGTAAACTGAAACACTCGTTTTACTATAGCTTTGATTAGTTGCAAGGGGAAGGGCTATGAGATAATCATAAGTAAATTAAAACTATCGTTTTATTATGGGGCTGGAGCAATATCGGGCTGAGATTACTCGCCAGAAGCAAGCATCAATCTTGAAAGCGGCGCTCGCTGCTTTTTCGGAGTTTGGCTATGATCGCACTACGATCGATTACGTAGCGCAGCAAGCGAATGTCTCAACTGCAACCCTATACAAGCATTTCTCTAGCAAAGCCGATTTGTTTGGGGGCATCATGGCGCAAGTTTGGCAAACTGATCAAATTAGTTCTACGCCCGTACCATCTGAGTTACTGCCTCAAGCTGCTTTGATGCAGATTGGTCAAGACTATGCTCGGTTGCTCAACAGCCCCAACATTCAACCCCTTTTTCGCGTCATCATCGCTGAGGCTCCCCGCTTTCCAGAATTGGGGACGGAACTGTATTACAGAGGCAAAGAGCCATTTCTCAATCGGCTTCAGATATATCTCCAATCGCAGGTTGCCGCTGGTAATTTATCCATTGCAGACATTACAATTGCAACTCGTCAATTTCTTGGCATGATTAATGACATCATCTTCTGGCCTCGTTTTTTGATTATGGATCTGAAAATTCATGAGAATGAGGTTGAGAACGTGATTATCAATGCGGTAGAAACGTTTCTGGCACGTTATAGTGTGAGTCGTTAAATCGCGCTTAGTCTAGGTTGCCGATTGTTGTGATCGCACCCCAGCACAGTGCTGCACCGGAGCAACTTTAAGTAGGCGGTTGAGTTGCGGAAGTTATTAAGCTGGCAATAATAGAAATGTCTTTTTTTAACCAGCGTAAGCAATGAAAGGAGGGAGCGTAATAAATTATTGTGCTTTGTGCTACATTGAAGTACACCTGTCACAAGTGACCAGTTTATTGAGAATTATATGGTTCAATTTCCTAGTTTTTTGTCGCTCATTCTCATTAAAATTTAGGTTTTGGACAGCATACTACAAAACACAATAATTTATTACGCTCCCAGTTGACAATGCCCTTTCATTGCGTTATTTACAGTTATTTTTCTGTCAGATTTAAACCAGCATCATCTGCTGCACCAAGGGCTAATGCTGTCCAGTCCCATTGCCCTCGATTCTTGGCAACTGCTGATAACATGCGATCATGCAGTAAGTTGGCAAGAGGCAACGGTGTCGTAGTACTGGAAGCAACTTGTTGGACAAGATTAAGATCTTTGAGGGCTAGCTTGAGTTCAACCCCGGCTGGTTCATGCTGCTTGTGAGCAATCGGCAATCCAAAGTTTTGGTAAACTGGGCAAGCAAACATGGCTTGACTAAACATTGCCATCATCGCCACTGGATCAACGCCTGCTTTCTCTGCCAACGTTACCGCTTCCCCCATTGCTTCTATTGCACAACCAATAAGAAAGTTGCCGCATAGTTTGACAACATTAGCCGCTCCAGGATCATCCCCAAAATCAGTTATCTTCTGCCCGATTGCCTCCAGCAACGGTCTTACTCGCGATCGCGCTTCCTCAGAACCGGATAGATTGACAAAAAGTTTCTTCGCTGCCGCCGCATCAGGACGACCAAAAACGGTAGCAGCAACATAGCGACTTCCATGCTGAGCATGTTGTTCTGCAAGGGCACGGGATAAAGCGGGAGACACCGTACTCATGGATAGATGAATACCATCTTGTCCCAACTGAGGTAGAAACCCATTCTCACCTGAAACAACTGATTCTAGGGCTTTGTCGTCTGTCAACATGGTAATCACAATTCCTCCTGGCTCTACCACCTCAGTAGGAATCAAGGCTCTTACGGCTCCTTGATCAACTAGCATGTCTGCCTTTGAAGCCGTCCGGTTGTAAACCCGAAGTGAATAACCAGCGGCTAAGAGGCTACTTGCAATGGGTTGTCCCATACTCCCTAAGCCAATAAATCCAATTGATTTAAAATCCATTTTTTACTCCGAAATTAAGTATCCGACGAGTTTACGTACATACGGAACAACAATCATTACTGTAGGAAGAGCAATGCAATATGCAATTAAAAATGATTGTAACCATCGAGAAATAAAATCTGGTGAAAATCCGAGGTTAATGAGTGTAAAAACACCAGAGAGGAGAAATGATACGCACCCTGCTGTGATTGCCGCAAATAATAGGGGAGCATATCGCTTTGGAATCTTCATTTGTTTCAGCTCCAGTAGCTCTTAAGACGGAGTTTTGCTAACACATTAACTTTTGTGCAAACGGTTTTCTGCTAAATTGTCAAATTCGTTTAGGACAATACGGTTCAGTTAAAGAATACAGTTGCGATTTTTCTTAATAAGAGTAGGCAGACATACGGAGGAATAAAGTTTCCGGCACTTCAAAGTTCGTTCTCCATCACTAACTGAACCGTATTGCGTTTAGGAACTCGTTGGTCTAACTTCTCTATCTCAGCCAACAGCAGGTCTAAATTCCAGCTATCTCTGAGCCGCAGCCCATTGATAAAGAAGGCTGATGTTCCGGTTAGCCCCCTACCGACACACGGGTCAAATTGCATTGACTTTATCCCTCAATTAAAGATTGACAGACTAGTAGGTTGTTCAGGTGATCGAACTTGAAGACAATCCGATAGTCTGGATTGGCGCGATCAGGCGGACGAAAGAGGTTCGCCCCTAAATGTCCTCAAACGCCCTGGCAGATTCGGTTAGCTCGGTCAGGACTTGCTCAAGCTCTGTCCGCAACCCGGTTTAATTTTCTGAAGCACATCGATCGTGACTGGGGGATCAGCGCCTTAATCAGTAGTAGCCATAGGAATTTAGAGTAAGGGTAATCCTTCAGCACTGACCTCTAGCCGCACCACTTTGGCGGATTCAATTCCGGTCGACGGCGGAAACGATATGCCGCCATTGGTGGTGACGTAGAGATGCGTGAGATCGGTGGACGATCGCCCAAAGGCAACGGCTGTTGTCCCAACCATGCCCTGCTCGGCTTGGGCAAGAATTGTGATGTTGCCATCAGGAACAATCTTGACCAGGCTATTGAAGACATGAGTGGTGCCGTAGAGATTCCCGGCTTTGTCAAAGGCAAAATCGTCAATATTGGCGTTCTGCACAAAAACTTCCGGTTCACCGGGTTGATCTGACAAGATCGGGATTCTCACGATTTGGGCGTTCTGCGTATTGGAGGCGTACAAAACCTGGCCAAAGATCTTGAGTCCATTCACAGCCGGAGTGGGATTTTCCGCTGTTGCCTGTGCCAAGAGAGGATGTTCTAGCCAAACTCGCACAGTGCCCTGAGCCGCATCCAATTCCCAAATTGCTCCCCGGTAAGAGTCAGCAATCAGATAAAGCGAGTCTGATAAAGGAGTCAGACCATTGAGAAATAGGGCATCGGGTAGGGTTGCGAGAACATCTACATCTCCTGCCAAAGAAACTCGCCAAACAACTGGTGTATTCTGATCGTCCCAGCCCGTCAACAGCAGGCTTCCATCGGCTGCAAAGGCAAGCCCTGTTGCTTTGCCAGCCACGATTGCATGAGTTGTTACAACGCCTTCTGTATCAACGCGAATCACTTTGCCGCCATAATGATCCGTGATGAACAGCGTTTGATCAGGGCTGACAACAATGCTCTCTAGAAAGGTGTTGACCGGAAATTCGGCAACAGTTTGGGCGGGAACGAGGGCGATCGCTGCATCGCTAAATAGAGGCGGCAATTGAGACGGGGCCATTGATACTCCTTTAAAGTTAGGCAGATTCTTGTATGTCAGAACCGGGATCGCACGCTGGGTTAAATTTACGTCAAATCCTCTCTTGATTTCTACGACAGGTCAACCCACACTGTCTTGGTTTGCAGATAAAACTCCAGTGCTTCCCAGCCTTGCTCACGCCCATAACCGCTCATCTTGTAACCACCAAACGGTGCTGACGGGTCAAATTGACCGTAAGTATTGACCCATACCGTCCCTGCTTTCAGCTTTGCGGCGGCTTTGTGGGCTTTCTTAATGTCGCGGGTATGCACACCCGATGCAAGTCCGTATTGGTTACTGTTGGCAATGCGAATTGCGTCCTCAAAATCGTCAAATGGGATAATGGAGAGGATGGGACCGAAGCTTTCTTCACGGGCGATTATCATCTCGCTATTCACGTCTGCAAATACAGTCGGCTCAACAAAATAGCCCTTGCCTGTGCCGATGTTTGCCGCTTTTCCACCTGCAACGAGCCGCGCCCCATCTTTCTGCCCAATGCTCATGTAGTTGAGAACTTTGTCATACTCGCTTTTGTTAGCAATCGGTCCCATATCGCTGTTGGGGTCAAGCGGATCGCCAGGTTTAGTACTTAACGCCCGTTGCCGAACGCGATCGACCACTTCGGCATAGATTGATCGTTCCACCAGCATCCGCGATCCAGCGTAGCATATTTCGCCTTTGTTGTAGAACATCCCGTCATAAGCTGTTTGCGTTGCCGCATCTAGATCGGCATCGGCAAAGATGATGTTGGCACTTTTGCCACCGAGTTCCATCGTCAGGTGCTTCAACGTATCAGCAGAGTCTTTAATCACGCGGATACCGCTAGCCGTTGAACCCGTGATTGCCACTTTCTCAATGCCAGGATGGGTAGACAGGGCATTACCAACCGCGCCGCCTGGCCCCATCACCACATTAAAAACTCCCGCTGGTACGCCAGCTTCTTCCATGATTTGAGCGACTTTTAACGCTGAGAGCGGTGTTGCGGAAGCGGGTTTATGAATGATCGTGTTGCCAGCCGCGAGTGCAGGGGCAAACTTGCTGATCGAGAGAATCAGTGGAAAGTTGAAGGGGGTAATGGCAGCAACGACACCTAGCGGTTCACGCAAGGTATAGGTATGCAACCCTTTTGTGGCTTGTTTGACCGACCCTTCAATTTTGCTTGCCCAGCCTGCGTAGTAGTGAAACATATTGACAAGGTGAGGAATGTCTACCCTCATAGAATCGGTGAATAGTCGCCCCATTTCTTTGGCTTGCAGAAAGGCAAGTTCTTCACCGTATTTGCGGAACAGATCGCCGACTTTCCATAAAATCTCACCTCGCTCATGTCCGCTCAGTTGGCTCCATGTCCCGATCTCAAAGGCAGCTTGGGCGGCTTGAACGGCTGCCTCGACATCTTCAACCGTGCCTTCCGCAACCTGAGCAATTTCTGCTTCTGTCGTGGGATCGAGTGCAGCGAAGGTTTTACCGCTGGTAGAATCACGCCATTCGCCGTTGATGTAAAGCTGGGTGAGTGTAATGGGGAAGGTGGGACGGGTTGATTGATCAGTTGACTCAAATCGCACTGATTCACAAATAATCATTGGCATCTCCTAAAACCTTTGGAGACTGTAGCAGCAGTTTGCGGTTGCCCAAGTCATACAAAAGGGTTATTTAAGTTTGAGCCGCAATTCTTGCGAAATTTATGGAAATCTTGCTCAGCGACCCCAATCAAAGCTGCCTGCGATAGTCGAGCGGAGTCATCCCTGTAAATTTGCGAAACTGGACGGTCAACTGACTCTGATCGGCAAAGCCAATCTGATACGCGATTTCAGTGATCGACAACGAACTGTTCCTCAGCAATGCTTTTGCCCGTTCGACTCGCTGTTGCAAAACATACTGGTAGGGCGAAATTCCCATTGATTGCTTAAACAAACGAGCAAAGTAGTATCGGCTCATCTCGACCGTACTGGCGATCGCTTCTAAACTTAAATCTTGAGCTAAATACGCCTGAATATAGTCGATCGCTTGCTGCAATTTGCGGTGCGGTAGCCCGCCCGAATAGGGTTGCAGCGGTTGTTGCCGCACCGCATAATGTCTGAGCAAATGGATAGAAAGTGCTGTCGTTAACGAATCGACAAACAGCCGACTTCCTGATCCCTGCGACTTCATTTCGGACTGCAATGCCCGCCCCAGTTGGTAAATCAGTGGGTCGAGGCTGGCAAACTGTGGGATTAGTTCAACGCGAGCGACGTTCATTGATTCATACGCCACCTGAGCCAGATGATTGGGTTCCAAAAACAAGAGCGTAAAGGTATTTTCCTGGTTCCAACTGACTTGATGCGCCACCGTTGCTGGAACGATGACAATATTTCCATCGCCCAAATACTCTCGCTGTCTGCGTCCGTCCAATACCCGCTCCGCTTGCACTAGCTGCTTAGAATGATGAACTAGAATCATGTGCTGCGTGTAGCAATACTCAGGCGTTTCCCAAGCCGGTTGATGGTGCTGTTGCACATAGATTCCTTGCCATTGCAAAGACTGACTCGATCGCAGCGGTGGATGAGTCAGAACCTGCAAAATGTTTTCTTCTTGAGCAACCTCTACTGTTAAAGGCTTTAGTTCTGGCATTGTTTATATCGCACCGATAGTTGAAAGGTATTGTCTACTTAACTTTAAGGAAGAGATAGGATACGAAATCAGGTTGTGTTGCAAAAACTTTTTAAGGACAGAGCAATCTTTACAATTACAGGACTTACGCAAGGGACATTTGAACGGACGGGCGCTTGAGTTGCTCAATCAGGTAGTCTGAGAACATTCCGTGCTTAATCTGATAGATCGTTCTGCCGCTCTGGTACGCGATTGTTTTGAGCCGACTCCAGACCAGCAAGGCGCAGGCAATGTGGTTGCGTTGAATGCGAGCTTTTCGGCACTGACAGGCTTCTACACCTGTTAACTGCTTAACTTCACGGTGAAACTCCTCAATCTTCCAGCGATTGCCGCACACATCTTGCACGACATCCGTGTCAGCTTGGGTTAAGTCGTTAGTGGCGACGAATTCCGTCCTGTGAGTGGAAACAGTGACCCGGAATAGTTTCACCTTCTTGTCAGAGGGAAAGCCACGAACTTTGATCAACTTGCCTCTTTGCAACTCCTCAAGACTGGGCGTATCTAGCGGTTGGGGGAGTACAATGTTGATGCCTCACTACTGCATTCTCACTCTTGGAATTATTTGTTTCAAAACTATTTTTGCAATAGGATTGTGAGGTTACTGGGAGGCTGTTGTTTTTTCATCTGACCCATACCAACGTACAGCAAGGTTGTAAAGATGGTTCAGTGCTTCTGACAATTCTCCACCGCGAACTGTCAGACCATAAGTGACTTGTGGTGGAATCGTGGGTTCGTAGTGACGGAAAACGATGCCGAGTGACTCTAGCATTCGGAGCCGTTCGGTTAGCACCTTGGTCGAGATCCCGTTGACGTTGCGCTTCAATTCTCCAAAGCGGAGTGAGCCATTCGTAGCAAGAACCCAGAGAATATATTGGGTCCATTGCCCTGAAATCTGACTCAAGAGAATTTCGAGTGGGCAGCATTTTTGTTCTTTCATCGACACTCCCTACTTTCGTCTGGGTTATTTAGTTACTAAAAAGTACCTACTTTACTTTAGTAATTATTGCCCTTACCGTCTAGATAGAACCTGCTACTTCTGACGGATTAATTCATGAGCAACACCATCTTTATCTCTGGAGCAACGGGCAATATTGGTTCAGAACTTGTCAAAGCTTTGACTGCTAAAAATACTAACTTCATCACTGGCGTGTCATCTGCCAACAAAGCTCCAAAAAGTATTCCTTATGCGGTCATCAACTTCGCTCAACCCAATACCTTGAAAAAAGCATTTGAAGGCGTTGATACGTTGTTTTTACTGTTACCAGAAGTTGAAGCAATGTTTGAGTGGATTAAAAATATAATCACCGTAGCGAAACACTCAGGAATCAAGCACATTGTTCGTTCCTCTGGATTGTGTGCAGATATCAAAAGCGATTACGCAGTCTTGCGTCACTTAGGCGAAGTGGAGCAGATGATTGTAGACAGTGAGATTGATTATACTATCACTCGTCCTAACTCATTCATGCAGAACTTTGCCACGTTTGATAGTCATTTCATTAAACAAGGAACGTTATTTTCTCCTAGGCAGGATGCTCAGGTTAGCTTCGTAGATACCCGCGACATTGCTGCTGTAAATGCTGAAATTTTGAGCCAACCTGAAAACCATCAGAGCAAGATTTATAACATTACGGGTTCATCAGCTTTGTCTAATCTAGACGCTGTAGAAATTATTAGTAAAGCCATTGACAAAGAGATCAACTATGTCAGCATTTCTGACACTACTGCTATTAACACAATGAAACAATGGGGAATGCCAAGGTGGAATATTGAGGAGATTATCAGCCTCTATCAAGCAGATAGGGACGGATTAACAGCAAACGTAACCACAACCGTCCAAGAACTTACGGGAAGGGAAGCGATAACGTTTGAGCGATTTGCAGAGGATTATGCAGATGTATGGAAATAACCGGATCAATGCTGTTATCCTCTATTGAACATCGCACTACAACTGATCCAGTATGGCAACAAATGTGCCAGCGCCTACAAGCTGCAACTTCCCTGACTCACTTAGTTTTGGCGGCTTGGCAGATTGGGTTATGGTTAGCCAGAGCGATTGTAGAGCAACAACTCGATGAACGGAGTCAGGTTCCGACTCAATGGACCCATTGCTCGGTCTGCTGTACAGCTTTGCACAGCAAAGGCTTTGTCAAACGCCGTATGTTAACTCTCGTGGGTGAGATTGAATGGAAACGTCGAATCGGGCGCTGTCCTCATCATTGTTCTGGAAGCCATCAAACTCCATTGGATGAGATTTTAGGCATTCAAGCCTATCAGCAAACGTCCCTTGAACTAGTGCGTTTAGGTTGTTTACTAGCTGTGTTTTTACCGTTTGACCTAGCCTCTCAATTGCTGCTGCAACTTACGGGTATTGCTGTGAGTGGTGACACGATTTGGAACTGAGTACAAGTTTCTGGACAACGAGAAATGGAAAACTTGCAACTGCAACTACAACATTTAGCAGATGGACAGCAACTACAAGTGGAATCACTAGATGCAACGCTCTTAACAATGCCTCTAATCATTGCAGCAGATGGAGTGACAGTTCCATTTCGTCCTCAACCCAAATCATCCAACTGGTTGCGGGTTTTCCCTGCTGGGTGAATTTGTCTGAAAGCTTTTAGATACTTACTTTTCCATCGATCAAACCAAAAAGACTTTAGTCTTATTAGTTTGACAGTCGATAGGAGTTTAGATGGCTCAATCTCAATTTAGGCAAGGGATTCCCACTCATTTGACCTTGGAACAGTTTGAAGAATTTGTCTTGCCCCACCTGCACATGGGGACTCGCGGTCCTCAGCCCCGGCTCGCTTTGCACGTCATCTTCAACTACATCTTAAAACTGTTGTACCTCGGCTGTCAGTGGAAAGAGTTGCCTATCGAGAAGAACTTCAAGGGGCGACCGGAAATCCACTACACCAGAATCTATCGTGCCTTTAGACGCTTTGAAGCTCATGGATGCTTTGATGCTATTTTCGCCGGGTCGGTGTCGCAGCTCCACCAGAAAGAGTACCTCGACATCAGTGTCATCCACGGTGATGGGACGACCACAGCGGCAAAAAAAGGCAGTGACAATCTTGGATTCAGTGGGCACAAGCAGATGAAAGGCGATAAAGTTGTTGCCTTCTGTGATCGCCACTGTAATGTAATCGCCCCTTTTATTGCTGCTCCTGGGAATCACCATGAGTCGCCACTGCTGCTCCTTGCATTGCCCCAAGTGAGCCGTATTGCCAAGCATGTTGGCCTCGCTCTGAACAAGACCATCGTCAGCCTAGATGCAGCGGGTGCGATAGTCGAGAGAACCGCAAAGCCATTTTCAATCGTGGCATGGTTCCCAATATTACTGAAAATCTGCGCGGGAGGAAGACTCATAAGCGTGGACGCAAACCTCTTTTTGACAGGGCTCTCTATCAGGAGAGATTTTTCACGATTGAGCGAGTGTTCGCCTGGGAAGATAAGTTTTGGCGCTTACTGCTGCGCTTTGAACGAATCAGCGAGTTGCACTATGCCATGAAAACCCTAGCTTACACAATGATTAACCTCAGGCATTTCTGCCAGAGCTAATGGTCTTGTCATCCATTCTCCAACTGGTCTCGCACCGAGACTAGTTTCGTCGTGCCTGGGAACCGGGAATATTGTGAAAAAGAGTATGGAAACCATCAAACTAGAGCTTCCTTCCTCCTCGAATGCTCAATTTGAGCTTGCCGCTTGATATTTCAGATCAACTTTTACACAAAACCCGCAACCAGTTGTTAGGAAATACTATACAATTGTCTAAACCATTCATTTGTTTAAAAAATCTAGTCACCACTGCTTATAGACATAAATAGACTTTATCAAGAGGAGCAAGCTTTATGTTAAGGCTCAAAAAGCGTCTTCCAGTTCTTATTAGTACAGTTTTCCTAGCAAGTGTTTTTAATGTCAGTTCAACTATGGTTGCGAAGCACGTAGAAGCTGCGAGTTACCGATGTCAGGACTTCACGTGCGATGGACTCGACCCTCGCAGCACTTTGAACGGAACAAGGATCTCTTGCTTCGCTGGATCTAAGGTTCTCGGCACTTACCCAATCAGCTCGCTTGGTATTATGGAGATCCGTTACAGTACAGGATGTAACTCCCAATGGACAGAAGTTGGCCTCACTAACAGCAGCCGTACTTGTGACACTCGTATCGGACCTCGCCCCTGCCTCAACCCCGCAAGAGTTTATCGACCCAGGCAGTATGTCAATGGTGTCCTCTATCCATCAAGAGAGTACTCCAATGCGTCAGGTTCAAGAGCAGGCAGTGCTCGTCAATACAGTGCGATGGTTGGTGCTCGCTATGCCAAGGCTAATCATACTGGTTGCATAAGTAAAGATCTTTCCCTTTACTGCTACGGACCGGTGCAAAAGTAACACTTAGATACCAACGGTAAGGCGACTGGGTAATGCCTCAGATGTGTTGATTCGGCTCCAAAGTTGTGCTGCAATCAGGTAAAGTATTTAATTAAAAATTCGGCTTTGCTGAATTAGCAGTGGATTAGGTGGCTAGGGGAATTGCCCTAAATCTTAAGTAGTGCATCAATAGCCGAACGGAACATCGTAACATCTCAAGAGATTTTGAGTAACAAAGAGTTGCTCGATGTAGTCTAGTTAAATAATGTCTTAATCCCGTATTTTCTCCTTCAACTCTGGTCAAGAGAATTTTGGGTAAAACTAAATGCTTTTCTGGGTTGATGTAATTGAGATGTTTTACTTGGTTGTAGGTCATAGATTTTCATCCTCTAACCTATTTTTACCGTCCCTTTACCCTTTTGCAAGAAGTCTAGTGCATAACGGTGAATATTCTCTTACAATTGGCTAGCCAAGTAACTTAGTTTATTCTTTCCAGTGCCAAACTCTCAAAACTCTTCCGATACATCCAATCTTACAGTCGCCAAACTCTTAGAAGTTGATGCCGAATTAGCAACACAAGAAGCCCAGTTGAGTGCTCAACTGCAATCGATTCAGGAGAAACGCCACAGTCTCAAAACCGTTATTGACCTATTTGCCCCTACAGATACCGCTACTGCTACACCGATAGCAACACCAGCACAAACACCAGTTGCTGAAGAAAGCACTGAAGTTACCGACGAGCAGACTGAATCTACTGCCGAAGATATGGTAACTCCAGAGCCAGAATCTCCCAAGCTAGACACTACTACTGATGCTAAGGCTCCAATAGTGTCAGATGCTACAAAGCGGCAAGCGAAGAAGAATTCATCCCCCACTAGCAAAAAGCAGAGTGCGAAATCCAAATCTCAGAAAACAAGCAAGGAGCTAGAAACCTGGTCCGACTATCTACGAGATGAATTCAGCGACGCTACCCTATCTCAAGCTGTATCTGAAGTTATGCAACGGCAACCAAAGCAGGTACTAGAGATTGCCGCGATAGTAGATGCCATATTTGTGGATGAAATACCACCAGAGGTAAGAAGCAAGGCACGTGAGCGAGTCTCGAATGTTCTTTCGGTTGGTGTCAAGAAGGAAAAATGGTATCGGGGTGGAGCAGGTCAGGGATAATTCATTCTAGAAGTAAAAAAAGCTTGTCGATGTCATGGGCAAGAAAGCGTTCCGCCTTGGTCAGAGAACTATAACCACCCTTGCGAGCAAGATTGATGGCAATATTGCGAATAATAGACCAATTGGTAGCAGCATTGTAGTTATGGAAGGGAGCCGCATCTTCCCCGAAAATTACATCTTTGACCCAGTGCAAACGATTTTCAATTCTCCAATGCTGTCGAATCCCATCAGCAAATGTAGTAGCCTTTGAGACAACTGAGCTAATGTAATAGTTAGTCTGTAAATATTGTTTACCTGAGCGGATGCCGATGCGTTCGACTTGAACAAGGCTTTGTACCCCTACCCAATCGAGGGCAATGCTCTTAAGTTCAGTAAAGACCTGTACAATTCGGCAGGTAGTTCGCCCACGAATCTTCTCTACATCAACAAACCGATGACATGGCTTTTGGTGCTCGGTTTTAGTTTTAAGTTGCGCCAATAGTCGGGGTTGATTAGCTTTGACTGTGATAACGTAATTGTTGCCGCTCTCTATGATTAGCTTAGTAGTTTTTTTGGCAGTGCAGGGTATCCATTGTGAACACCACTTCTTTTAAATGCAATGCCTCAAGCATTGTTTGCACCACTTTCAATTCCCCGCTCTTTTTCGATTCAAACTGTTGGCTGGCAAGCACTACTCCTTGGCGACTGCTATAGACCGAAACCAAGCCGATGAAGTTCTGATAAGCCGTCCCTGGTTCGGTGACTGTTCCTTTAATGCTCTTGCCGTCAATCGCTATCCACTCACCTGGTTCGGTATCGAAAGTGCTGTTAGCCCATTGCTCGAACTGCTGTGCAAGTGCTTGAAAATCGAGCTTCTGTAAGATGCGGCGGAAGGTAGTATCTGATGGCAGGCGAGTTACCGTTAATCCTAGTTTTTCGCTCACTGCTTGATAGTGTCGCACCCCAAAGTCTTCCAATGCTTGATATCCTTTACATCCACTTATTGTTCCCATGACGACTAATAGCAAAATTAACCAAAGTGGATAACGCTTACCTTGAGATGCTCGGAAATCTCTAATCTCCTGCAATGATTGAATTAAGTTTGCCGCCATCACTAATGCCAAATTCGTTCGTCTAAATTATTATAAGGTTTTTCTTTGAGGAACGAATTCTCCCTGGTGGAGCAGGTAGCTACAGTATGTCAAAAGCAGCAGTTGGGGACTCGGCAGAATAGATGTTGGGCATCATAACTTTTTTCTGTCACTCTGGGAGAATTTGACAATTTGCGTCGTTTCAGCCCACGAAAAATCAAGTTTTCAACCCAGTTTGACGGAAGAGGGATAAGTAGAGCAACCAAATTATATATAAGATGAAATGAGAAGAGTTAAACAATGCTGCCATGCCTGCGCCGATACGAGTGAGGTTGAATGAGGAAGAAGATCGTACTCTCAAAGAACTGAATGGTACAGATGGGGTAACTCAAACCTTTACCCATCATACGGCTGATATAAATGGAGTACGTCTTCACTATGTCATGGGTGGAAGCGGCGCTCCAGTCGTTCTGCTACACGGTTGGCCGAAAACCTGGTATAAGTGGCGCAAAGTTATGCCTACTTTAGCGGAGCGTCATACCGTGATTGTTCCCGATCTACCAGGGTTGGGTGATTCCTCGCCTTCAGCGACCAGCTATGAGAAACAGGCGATCGCTCAAACCATCTACCAGTTGGTCAACCAGTTAGGCTTTCCCCAGATTGACCTCGTTGGACATGACATCGGCGGCATGATTGCTTATGCCTATGCTGCGACCCATCCGAAAAATGTCCGAAAACTGGTTCTCACAGAGTTTTGGCTACCTGGATTTGGACTAGAAGACGGCATGGATGTCGCCAGGGGCGGCTCTTGGCACTTTGGATTTCACATGGCTCCTAATATTCCAGAGATACTCACCGCCGGCAAAGAGCGCGAGTATTTGACAGCAATGGGAGCCTTCAAGCCTGAGTCAAATCTAAATGCGTTTAGCGAAGCTGACATTCTTGAGTATCTTCGCACCTATACACTGCCTGACAAAATGCGTGCAGGTTTTGAATACTATCGTCCGCTGCTTGAAGATGGCAGGCAAAATCGAGAACTTGCTCAAACGAAGCTGACGATGCCTGTTTTAACGCTGGTCGGTAGTGAAGGAGTGGTGGGTGATCGTTTACGACAAGGAATTGATGCTGTGGCAGAAAACGTGCAAAGCGATGTAATTCAAAGCAGTGGGCATTGGCTGGCAGAAGAACAACCCGATGTGCTCGCTCAGAAGTTAATCACCTTTTTCGCTCCGTGACCTCATTTCATTTCACTTAGAAACTATCTCAAAACGAACAACTTAGAATATGAGAGAAGTTGAATGAGCAAATTAAATTGCATTCAATAAGCGCCAGCAACGACGATACCAGAGCAATGCACAAGCTACTTTGATCATGCCCAGATAGTTACAGGCTTTCTTGTCATAGCGTACTAGAATTACCCTACACTTTGAAAGCCATCCAAGCGTTCGCTCTACAACCCAACGCCTTGCAGGATAGCATTTGTGCTGCTGTTCATCTAACTTCTCTTCACCAATACGACGAATGTGCGGTATGTACTGGTGCTTGTCAACTGCATTTCGACCTGTAGGATTATCATAGCCCTTGTTTAAGCAAAGATGTTGTTCAACTTCGCTTGGATTTGGACGCTCTACAATAACTTTCTTCTGTCACTCTGGGAGAATTTGACGGATTTGCGTCTTTTCAGCCCACGAAAAATCAAGGTTTCAACCCAGTTTGACGGAAGAGGGTTATCTGACTGGAATCCGAGTTGCAGCTAAAACGATGGCAGCGCTTGGTGCATCTCCAGACCTTTGATTTGCCCAATATTGAGCAACCGATGGAAGAGTTGAGTATTGACGGTGGAAAAGTGAGATTGAGAAAACCTCTAGGTGAGGAATGTGAATAGAAAGATTACAAAGCAATTGCCACAGACCAAGGAATGCTTGCCAACTTTCACAACAATGCTCAGTTGATTGATTGGGTGAATGAGCAACCCTTGGCTCAACCTGTTGTTTGTTTAGGAGATGGTCATGATGGCATCTGGAATACAGCGGATTGCAGTTTCACGAGGGACAGTAACAGCAGTGTGCAAACCAGTTGCGGAAATGCTTAGGATCGGCTAGAGCTATCGCTGCCGCGATGAGCGTATCGACCATTTTTGCGGTGGTTGGCGAGAACTGTCTGAGGAACGCTTTTAACTGTGACCACCAATGCTCAATGGGATTAAATTCTGGTGAGTAAGGAGACAAGTAGAGCACCTTTGCCCCCACCGCCTCAATTCCCCGGTGCAATGGCTTCTACCTTGTGGGCAGGCAGATTATCCATGACCACGACCGCCCCTTGCCAGAGTTGCGGCACAAGACACTGGGCGACATAAACCTTAAAGGCAGCCGCGTCCATCGAAGTATCCATCGTCATCACAGCCAGCACCTTAGAGACGGTAATCGCGCCAATGACGCTCACCTTGCTACCCCGATAAAAGGGCTTGAAGTCATAGGCTCGTGCCCCAGGGAGCGCACGGGCATGCGTTCGCATGAGTCCCAATAGCACACCCATTTCATCCAGAAACACTAAATTTTGGAGTGCGATGCCTGTCACCTGTGCCCAGTACGCTTGTCTCAGGAGTTGGACACGTTCGCTTCTAGCAAGACTTGGGCGCAGCGTTTTTTTTTGCGCGGTAAATGCAGCCTCTGGAAGGTACGACACATAGTGCTTTGGCTCACCCATAGCCCAGTTTGATCAAAGAGAAGCTCACAATATTCCGCTAAGGTCGCGTCAGGCTGTTGCTCGAAAATTGCCCTTAACTGGTCTTGATGTGCCAGCACAGGACTCACCGAACCACCCTGCTTGCGGGGAACGACATGACCTTCTGTACGCTTCTGAAGCATCCAGCGCTCGACGCAGTTTTTGCTGACTGCAAAGCGTGCCGCGACTTTTCTGACAGAGCTATCACCTTTCTCCATTGCACTCACAATCTTCTCTCGCAAGTCGATGGAATACGGCTTCATTGCTGACCTACTTTTGCTAACCCTTTATTGTCCTCTATTTGACTGCAAACCGCTGTATCATCAGCCAAATTGCCACTGCTAGGCAAAGGCTAGAGATTTTAGACTGGTATCATCTGGTAGAAAATCTTCACAAGGTTGGTGGGTCAATAAAACGACTCAATCAAGCAGAGGTGTTGCTCTGGCAAGGTCAAATGGAGGCAGCAATGGCCTTGTTTAACAACAGTCAAACAAAACAGGCGAAGAACTTTTGTGAGTATTTACGTAAACATCAACATCGCATCGTTAATTACGAGTATTTTCAAGCTGAAGGGTTGTACTCGATTGGTTCAGGTGCAGTTGAATCAACTATCAAACAGATTGGTCGTCGAGTGCAGCTTTCAGGCGCACAGTGGCATCGCAAAAACGTCCCTCAAGTGTTAGCTCATCGCTGTGCTTATCTCAATGGCTTAATTGGTTCACCACTACCTGTCATCTAAGTATAATTGCTTATAAAAAAGTGACATACTCCCCTTGTAAATTGTGGAGAGCAAGATCGTTACTTCGTTACTGCAGAAATTCAATGCTGTATTTCCGGGCAATGTCAACCATGTCTTTATTATTCAACGATTTAGAACTATTAGCTTGAGAAGCTGCCTGGACTGTCTTGCCATCATTGACTGGAGTTCCTAGCTTTTTGCTCATTTCGTACTCAAACTTTTGAAACCATAATTGTTCTGGATTACCCGCCATTGCAGTAATTAGGAAATACTTTCCTGGAGTTGTACCAATATTTTTATAAGCATGAGGCGCACCAGAAGGAATATGAACAAAGTCACCTGCTGTGGCTCGAATCGTGTCTTCCGCCCCATCACCATAAAACTCAAACTCTCCATTAACGATATAGAAGATTTCAGGTGGATGTTTGTGTAGCGCAGGTCCAGATTGTGGTGCAGCAGTAATTTCTATTACTGAAAGTTCACCAGAAATATCTTCGCTAAGAGTTTTGAAGGCAATCGAGTCGCCGCCAACTCGAAAAGTTTCGCCTTCACCTGGTTGAATGAGTTGGATAGCTTGATTTGAGTCATTAGATGCTGGTATAGCCATTGCATTTAAGGGGGCTGCAATTAGAGAAATTACGATAGCAAATGCGGCGATGATCTTTTTCATAGATTTACCTTTAAACGAATACTAAGGTTTAATTTCAAGTATTAGTCAGTTTCAGAACAATCGAATAATTACAAAATTGGAGTTGTTTGCCCCATTACCATTTGCCAGCACCCATCTCGTTGCACGTAAACATGAGAGTCACGTACTTGCTCTGGATCGCGATCTAGCATTTTCAAGGTGAGACGAAAATTGAGGATAGCGATCGCATCTCCATAGCAATGTACTTGTATATCATCAGTGGAAAAAAATTCAAGCTGTACAGTTCTGACGTTTTCCAGTTCTGCGGCTTTGTCCATAACTCGACCGTCTGGAAACACAGACAAAAAATCATTAGGTAAAATGCGGTCAACAAATAAAACGTCGCGATTGAAAACTGCATTGAGAAATGCTGCATCCATCTCCAACAATTCGCGCTCTAATGCTTCTTTAGGATTACTCATGCCTATCTTTCCATATTGCAAGTTTGAGCTAGAATAGTCGCTTATTAATGAGTATCTGACTTTATCGCTCTTCCATCACTTTTATGAGATAATAACGCCGCACGTAAATCAACCCTGCGCGTTAATGCTTTTACCATAGAACCCTTTTCTAGCAACTGACGAGCGACATTGCCCCTTGTTTACCCGTCGCACCTGTCACAAGCACTTTCAATGACATATTAATCCTTCCTTGAAGTAAGTAATTGTTTTTTCTGGTTTCGAGGTTTTGATCCCCTCCAAGATGTGCATCGCGTTACTTGTACATTACTTTAATTAGATTGACACGCTTTCCAGGAAGCATAGTAGGTTTCAATTTCATCAATAATCCCTGTATGACGAGGACTCCAGCCCAAAATGCGATAGGCTTTGCGTGATGTGATAAATTCGTTCTGGTTAAACCAAACGCTGGTTATATCGTCTTTTTGCGACGGTGCAAACTCAATTTCACCTTCGTAGCCTGTGGCTTCCAGACAAGCTTGCATTACCTCAACGCACTTAGGACGCTGCTCGTCGGCAATGCAAAAAATTTCCCCGTCAATCGCCGCGCCACTTTCTGCTACGCGCACGTAAGCCTCTGCTAAATCACTAATATGTACCCAACTCCAGCCTTTATCGCGATCGCCTCGGTAGATTGGTTTCTTCTGTTCGCCCATCTCAAACCAAGTGCCACTAAGGCTAGAATGTCCATCTAGTCCATACATAAAGCCAGGACGTAAAATAACTTTGCGACAATCTGGGATCGGTATGGCAAACAATTCTTGCTCCATATCCATGCGAAAGGCGAGTTTATGGTCTGGATTAGCAGGCGTGGTTTCATCCATTACTCGCTCCGGGCGTTTGCCGTAGATCGAGCAGCCTGTGGTGTAGATGAATAGTCGCTTTCTCGGCGTTGCTTCTGTCACTGCGACTTGCCTAAGCGTTTCAAACAGCTTTAAATCGGCTTCTTGAGGGTCTTGAAAGTCCATCATTGCATGGATGAGAACATCGCTATCTTCAAGGTACTTGCGATAGGTTTCGGGCTGTTTAATATCGCCTAAAGCCAACTCAATCTCACTGCGTTGCAAATCTTTTGCACAGGATTTGGTAGCATCGCGTACTAAAGCATATACGTGATGCCCTGCTTGCCGCAGAGCAAGCGCCGCATAGAATCCGGCATATCCGGTTGCACCTGTAATAAGTATTTTCATTTTTTCATCTTCCTTTTGAATGCGATTACCTTACTAGACTTCACAAAACAATGCCAGTGATTGCTCTTGTGAGGTAGCCAAGCTGTTATTAAGCATATTGAGATTGCCTGATTGTGTCTTTAACAAATCTGGCGAATATCTTTCTAAATCTTGCGGTTTGCAGTTATCTCTAACTTCCGATAGAGCTAAAGTTTTTGCCGATATTGAGTCGGAGTAACGCCACTATGCTTGCGAAAGAAGTTTGTAAATTGCCCTTGGCTAGAAAAACCTAAGTATTTGCTAACGTCAACAATGGATAGATCGACTTTCTTTAACAATCGCTTTGCCAATTGAATCCTTTGTTGCACCACATACTGCCATAGAGTAATTCCCGTTGTTTGTTTGAACACGCGCGAAAAATGATACTGGCTCATTCCTATGGTGGTGGCTATCGCCTCCAACGATAAATCTTGGGTTAAGTGACTGTGAATATAATCAATCGCCTGCCCAATATTGGGACACAACGCACTATTAATAATCGGCAGAGATTGCTTTTCGGCAGAGTAATATTCGATCAAATGAGCAGCTAGAGTAATCCCCATTGATTGCACATACACTTGATTATTTATAGAATCAGCCTGTAGAGCTTTTCTTAAAGCCAACCCAATTTGATGAATTAGAGGGTCGGATTTAGCAAAGTGCGGCACAATTTCAATGCGCTCACGAGCGCCACTTTCCTGCGCTACTTGATTGATAAACGCCGGAGCGAAGCTTAGTAAAATTAGTTCTTGTTCGCCCTGAGAATGAATCCAGTGATGAGTATGAGCAGGTACGACACAAATATCGCCAGCAACAATGTATTCATTTTTAAACTGTCCATTTAACTTACGTTCTGATTGCACAACTCCCTGAGTTTGAATGGCAACTACGTGTTGAATTGGGTAGTGTTCAGGTGTTTCGTGGGGCGGAGAATGGTGATTTTCTAAATACAATCCAGCCAAGGCTGTCTTGCTGCTAAATAGCAAGTTGGCATCAGGAAGGACTTGTGCAGTAGCTGCTTTCTGGCTGTGGTCGATAGCAATAAGATTCTGTTGCATAAAATCTAAAAATCATAGCACTATTTGTTTAGCCAAACTACATATCGTAAATAGTGAAAATGACACAGGGCGTAAGGCACTTGAGGTAATGCCATCTCAACGGCTTTGCGAAGCGACTGCTGACTATCACTCAGGACTCCAGCAATCGGTATATCTAGAGCGAATGGCACGCTCGTTAAGCACAGATGTCGTACTTTCAGGTGTTTCAGCACTTTGAGAAAATGATCGCCATGAAGTAGTGAGAGCAGTGCTTGTAAGTGGAGGTTTTCCTGAGTTCCAGATTCTCCCGCTCTCTACGCAATTCATTTTCTCCAGCCCTTATCAGTCAACGATTTCACCTTAACGAGCGTGCCATGCGGCTGTAGACTTTAGAGCGTGTAAAAAGCTTTATATAAAAAGCTCTTGGGGTCCAAACACTGTAAGATTACAAGGGCTTTTTCTGTGGTTATGTAGAGTAAGTGCATAATATTGAATTTTCTCTTACAATTGTCTAGCAAATTGTTCCACTCAAGTTACTTTTGACAGTGCCAAACTCCCAGAATCCTGCTGATACATCCAATACTACCGTTACCAAACTCCTAGAAGCTGATGCCTTCCTAGCAACACAAGAAACCCATTTGAGCGCTCAACTTCAGTCGCTCCAGGAGAAACGTCACAGTCTGAAAACCGTTATCGACCTTTTCACTCTCACAGATACCGCCACTGCTACACCGATAGCAACACCACCTGAAACACCAGTTGCTGAAGCCGAGGCTGAAGTTAGCGACGAACAGGCTGAACTTCCTGCCCAAGATGTGGTAACTCCAGAGCTAGACACTTCAAAGACAGATACTACTGATAATGTCGAGGCACAAGCACTGCCAGCTACTCAAAAGCGGCAAGCGAAGAAGAATTCAGCCTCTGCTAGCAAAAAGCAGAGTGCTAAATCTAAATCCCAGAATCCAAACAAGGAACAAGAGACTTGGCAGCAGTATCTACGAGAGGAGTTCAGCAACGCTACCCTAGCTACTGCTGTATCTGAAGTTATGCAACGGCAGCCAGAGCAGGTACTAAACGCTGCGGCGATAGTAGATGCCATATTTGTGAATGAAATACCACACAAAGTGCTAAGTAAGGCTCGTGAGCTGGTTTCAAATATTCTCTCAGTTGGTGTCAAGAAGGAAAAATGGTATCGAGGTGAAGTAGGCAGCTACAGTGTGTCCAAAGCAGCAGTTGAAAACTCGGCAACATAGTTGTTGGACATCACGCTTGGACTTTTGCTATCTGGTGGGGAGTGATCGCTTGTCCTAAGCCAGATGGGCTCTGCCATAATACCAGAATGCTAGCATTGTCAGTGCGAGCGCGCTTTTACTGCAATTCCCAAATTCATATTTTCCAGACTAAAGTTTTGAACCTTCGATGCTAACTATTAGTGGCCTGTGATTGTACATGAGGACAGTAGTATTTTTCGTCAGCAAATGAAATGAGTGAAGACAGTTTAAAACAGGCTCAAATGCAGTATGTGGCTTTACAAATGGAACAAGTTCTGCATCACAAGCGATTAGAGGAACTTTGGGAACCAGACAAAGTATATACGGCTGTTGAGCTAAATTAATTAATCGAAGTTATGGGCAGAATTTCGACTCATGCTGCTGGTAAAGCAGTAATGTTAGGAATTACTGAAAAAGCCTTGACGAAAGGGTTAACCCCTACCTTTGGTGCTAATGCTGCCGCGCTAATCCTCAAACAAGAAGCTCGTGCTAATTCACGCCATCAAGTAACTAAAATCATTAGAATTGCAGTTGCATCATTTCTCGGCGGTTTTTTCGGAATACTTTTGGGAATGCTCGTAGGGCAAAAAATTCTCTACCCTGAGCAAACTTCACCCCAGAATTCTGCTCAAATGAACTTGCGTTAGACTCTGTAGAAAAATGCGAAAACTACCTGAATGCCAACACTGCCATTTTTATGCTGATATATAGTCATCTGGTTTGTGCATTGCATCCGAATGGCCTTGTCGAAGAGAATAGGGCGTGTCTGCAAACCTTAGTGAAGGTGTAAATGAGAGTGATCGAACTGCTCGTAGTGTTGACGCAGTATATCTCTGCCATAATCATTACCATTTGGGGTTCGGACGACAGTATGAATATGATTGCGAGATGGCTTTTTTGTTCCTAAAGCTTGACCTGCCTGATGATCGAATTCAATCAATACTACAGGAGAGTGAATTCGGTAATAGAAGACACTGTTATCATCGAATCCTCCCATCCAAGCAAAGTATGTGTTCTCTAAATGTTGACGGATCTCTTCCATCTTGACTTGGGCATGACCATCACGAATATTACCTATATATTCTTGAATTAAGTCAAGCAGCAGTTCTTGTTGACCGCTCATCAGGTCGGGAAAAGAAATTCCTTCGTAACGTAACTCAAAATTATCCCTGAAAGCTGTAGTAAAGACTTCTGGTGGGATCTCTCTGTTCAGGATTGCTTTGTTCCGTTGCTCGACAGTTAACGCCCGAATTGTAGCTAACCCTTTACTTTCTTCCAACTCAAACACGCGAGTTCCAGCATACTCGCCTTCTGTTGCCCTCACAGGCTCTGACCCCATGAAGGTTGGTGCCATAACAACTTGCTCCCCTAAAACAAAGTAGTTAATGATTAAGTGATGTCCCTCAAGTTGCCAACCCCAAGGCTCAGTCATAGAAGGTTGCCCCATGAAGCTAAACCAATACAGTTCTTTGCCATACTCTTCAGGTTTATTCGTCAACTGCGCTAACACCTGATTTAGCCGCATGATATCCCTTGTTGTTTCAAAGCCTCTTACACTTAAGCTAACTCTCAATAAATTGAAAGCTAGTTGTTTTTGTCGCATAGTCATTTCTTTAAGCGCAATTCCTTGACGTGGGTAACGATGGATATTGCTCCATCGCCGCCACTCAATAGAATTAATTGGAAATAAAGTTTTCTGTTTTTGTTGTTGATTTAACGTTGCGATTAAGGAGTCAGCAGCTTGTTGAACCAGTTTGGTAGATTTTCCTGTAGGTTTAATTGAGTAAAGCTTGGGTATAATTTGCCCATCTGTTGTAATGCCCCTGAATTCCTCGTGTAAAGCAGATTCTGCTTGCTTCATATAAGCCGTAAACGGGTCATTTGTTACAGCAGCTTCTGCTTGTGCCATGTGAGATACCAGTGGGCGAGCAGTGCTAGATCTAGGATGTCCAGTTGCAGATAGGATGGATGCTCCAGCTGTCAGTCCAAACAATTGTAGAAACTGCCGTCTTTTGAACGAACTCATAATTCTGTCGTCTGTAGTCTTGAGTTTACAGACAGCAGTGTAGACTAGCTATATCGGTCAAATCTTTCAAATTCCCGCGATAAATTGCAAAATAAGCGCGAAGTTGGGTAAGCTAACAGACTTTCTCATAGGTTGTTACGATACTCCCGAGGTGTTAGCGCTGTATAGCGACGGAAGACATTAATAAAATGGCTCTGATGAGAGAAGCCTATCGCCTGAGCAATCTGGGCTAATGACAGTTGTTTATTTACCAGTAGTTTCTTTGCCTGTTCAATGCGGCACTTCAATACATATTGATGCGGCGTAACTCCCATACTTTGTTTGAAGAGTTTACCAAAGTGATGCGAACTCACATGAGCTACCCTAGCTAATTCTACCAAGCTAATGTCATGCTCTAAATTATTCTGAATGTAATCAACAACTTGATGTAATGTTGACTTGGGCAGTCCTCCTGCTCTAGAGTCACTGGTAATCTTGACTGAGCAGTGGTGTCGAAGAAGATGTCCTGCCAGTACCGTTTGGAGAGATTCAAGGTAGAGACGATCTATGGGGTTCTCACGTTTTAGTTCGGCTTTGAATGTATAGGCTAGCTGCTCTAGAAAAGGGTCACGGATAGCAAAGCGATCCATTAGTTCAATAGTTCGAGGCACGCGAATGCCACTCTCAATTGCGGTTCGTTCCAGTAGTGCGGGAGGTAGGTAAATTGATAGTAATTCAACTTCCGCTTCCCACAGTGACTCTACTTCTTGATGAGCGGGTATAAAGTTGAAAACACCTGGAGCTGTTGGAGCACATAACAGTTTTCCCCCATTGATTCGCCGTTCTAAATAATCCCGATTTGAAATGTGAAGGGAAATTCGGTGTTCTGGTATGCCTGGGTTAACAATTCGCTCTGGTGGAGGTGGATAAATCTTGCTGCATACTCTTATGCCACTCCACACAAGCTCGCTGTCTGGATCTGTGAATTGTTTGACTGAACCTTGAGTCGCAACTAATTCGTTTGTGTTAGCAATTACTTGTCGCATTATAGGGAGTGCAGCAGAAGTCTAACCTAATTATTGTAAAGCCTTTTTCTACATCACACCTTTATCAAAGGAGTTAGGCAGAGCTTACAAAATCATACCCAGACTCGAATAGCAGCAATCATTAGCATTGCCAGATAATTGACTGCATATTTTTCGTATCTTGTTGCTACCCGTCTGTACTGCTTAAGCTTATTGATCGAACGCTCCATCCGATTGCGCTCAAGGGTACAACCCACGGTTGAACCTTCCTCTTTGCTGCTGGTTACTTCGCTTTGGGATTAAAGGAGTAATCCTACTTCGACGCAGTTGTTGACGAATTGCCTTACTACTATAGGCTTTATCACCCACTAAATACTGGCTACGATGCTTTGGCCGCCCTTGCCGGAGCCGTTTAACTTTTCCACCTTTGACCAATGCCCCAAATGCTACTACAGAAATCTTAACTCCTGCTAGGCGGCAGTTCCTGTATAGACACGATCACTATATTGCTAGGAGGCTCTCGAACTACTTTAGTTGTGAAAATGAATTGAGAAGTTAAGTTAATCAGTCGGATTTTGATGACTTGCTGGAACGAATTAGTACCAATGCTAACCTACACGGAATTGATGCAGTTGGACAACTCTTAGGTAGCAATTTATTGTTTGGTTACGAGTACCTTTCTGATTTCAACATCAATGAATGGGAAGAAGATTGGGAAAATACCAAGAAATATCCATCAGTACCCTTTTCAGTGCCAAGAACAATTGCTTTTGTCAAAGAACAGGTTGACATTGTGCTTGACTATCCCTACTGATAGAAGGCTGTAGATGCTGAGTAGCTTTTAAGGTTTGGGTGAAGAAAGTCTCCTAAGCTTTGACCAGATCATTTTGGTTGACCGTTGCGGGTTATCCGCCGTTTAACGAGGTGTAGTCATTTTCGATATGTTCACTACTGCAATCCGACTGACAACATTAGTGATTTCAGGTTCCATGAGTTTTATTTCTTCGGGAATACAGGCTTAACCAAGACCGCCGCCATCAATGTTGAAAGCTACCCCTGAAACATAGGATGCTTCTGCTGAAGCCAACCACAAAACCGCAGCAGCCACTTCTTCTGGCTTGCCCACGCGCTTGCTGGGATAGGCAGAAACCAACTGTTCTTTGGTCACTTTCCAATCCCGTTCTACGCGCTCAAGCATGGCAGTATCGATTGCTCCTGGCAACACAGCATTGACTCGAATCGTCTTGCCGTACTCTTGCGCCGCCATTTTTGTCATGTGAATCACAGCGGCTTTGCTAGCACCATAGCCGACGATGTTGGCAAACGCCCGTTGTCCGCCAATACTTGCCATGTTGATAATCGTTCCGCTACCTACTTTGAGCAGGTGAGGAATTTCGTATTTCATGCCCAGAAAAACCCCACGAGCATTAGTATTCATTAGATCATCAAATTCAGCGATTGCAGTGTCAGCAATCGGGTTAGGTGGGTAGTCCACGCCAGCATTATTGAAGGCGATGTCTAAGCGACCATATCGAGTGACACAAGCATCCACAAAAGCTTTGACTTCGGTTTCTTTGCGAACATCGGCACGCATATAGGTTGCATCGCCACCCTTGCTGCGGATTGAGTTTTCTACTTGCTTGCCCAGAGCCTCACGCCGACCGCAGAAAAAGACTTTCGCCCCTTCTTTAGCAAACAGTTTGGCAGTCGCTTCACCAATTCCAGACGTTGCCCCTGTAATCAAAACTACCTTGTCTGCGAACCTGCCATTTTGACTCATTTTCTGCATGGGCTGGGGAGGATTTTGATTGTTGCCTTGTGCCTGCCCTGCCAGGGTTACCGCAGCGCCTGCGAATCCCAAACCACCAATCGAGAGAATGCGCCGACGATTCAAGTTTTTCATTGTTTTTTTCCTCTGTTTTAAGGTTAGGCAGCACTTAATTTGTTGTAGTATAGCCGCCATCGATCGCCAGATTCTGCCCAGTCACAAATCCAGACGCATTGGAACACAGCCAGATCACCGCTTCAGCAATGTCATTGGGTTGCCCAACTCGCTGCAACGGAATACTCGCCGCGACCTGCTCCAGCATTCCTGCGGGGGCGTTTGCCCATAGTTCAGTCTCCACAGCACCCGGACTAACGGCATTGATGCGAATTCCCTCTGAAGCATATTCAGCCGCTGCTGCCCGTGTCAGAGCCGCCACTCCACCTTTTGCAGCTGCATAAGCGCCATAGTTTGGTACGCCCAAAATGCCGCCTTGGGAAGACATATTAACAATGGCTCCCTTGCCTGAGCGCAACATCGCCGGGATTTCGTATTTCAGGCACAGCCAGACAGATTTAAGATTCACTGCAATCTCTTGCTCCCAATCCGCTTCTGAAAGTTCGATCAGTCTGCCAGGTTTGCCTGACCCAGCATTGTTAAAGGCACAATCGAGCCGACCATATCGTTCTAGAGTGCGCTCAACTAATGCCTGCACCTCTACCGCTTGTGTCACATCAGTTTGAAAAAAGCTCGCTTCACCTCCTGCTTCAACAATCTGTCGGACGGTTTCTTCGCCTTCATTCACTCGTCGTGCTGCAATCACCACTTTGGCTCCTTCCCTAGCAAAGGCGATCGCAGTAGCTCGACCAATTCCGGAACTTCCTCCCGTTACCAGCGCAACAGTCTGTGTCATCCGTCCACTCATCTATCCTTCTCCTGTTTTTAAGCAAAGGGTTTTACTCGCCTGAGACTGTCAATTTATAGTCATTATTCCTGTGCAGTGATAGAATCGGCAAGCGTTTTCTGAAAATGGGTGACAACAGCTGCTAATACTTCTTGGTTAGGAGTTAAGCGGTATCAGGGCAGTGGAAGATTAATGTGTATGAAGCGATCTCATCTAGTGTATTAGGACGTGGTTTATACTCGCTTTTAGTTTTCTAGTTGAATAAATACATGAGGAGAGCAAATGTCTAGAAATAAACTACGTAGAATATTTATCTCTTTAGGGTTGGCAGTTGTTGCACTGGTAATGGTAATGTCCATAGCAACTGCATCAAATGTGCGGGAGTTGCGTATGGAAGATAAGTGTGATGCGGCAACTTTCCCGCCAGAAGCTGGCTGCACGAGCAATGGTGGCGTTACCTTTCAAGAGTTCCTGGCAAAATTGAATCCCCAAGACAAAGGTCATCGAGCCTGGAAATTCAATTTTGGTCGTGAACACATCGATTTAAATGAAACGCTCAGAGCCACCAACATAGGCGGCGAACCTCACACCTTTACAAAAGTTCAAGAATTTGGCGGTGGCTGTGTTGCCACACTCAATAGTCCCTTGGGGCTAACGCCAGTTGCAGAATGCTCAGAGCCGAATATTTTCCCTAGCACGCTTGTCACTTCTAAGAACAGTTTGGAGATCAAAGGAGTAAACCTGGGCATCGGTACTCACAACTTTGAATGCCTCATCCATCCTTGGATGCGAATCACAATCGAGGTGCGAGCGGATTAATAATGTTTATAATTGGTTCAGCAGCAACTGATGATAGCGCTCGCTTCATCTACAACCAAACCACTGGTGGTCTATTCTTTGATGCTGGTATAGGCGCAGCTTCTCAAGTGCAGTTTGCACAGCTTTCTACTGGTCTTGCCATGACTAATCTTGATATTTTTGTTAGTTAGCTAAAGTGAATTTTTGTTTAGCTTGTAGCTGCTAGACAACTTCTTGAAATAGCAAAATTTAGTCTATGCCTTCTACCATATACGGTTAGAAGGCTTTGTATTTGGCGTTGGTAAAGGACAAGATGAACTAGGCCGAGACAGGGACATCTCCAAACTTAAGGTAGTGAATCAACAACCGAAGAGAATGCTTCAGCATCTCAACCGACTTGGAATAGCATAAGGTCTTACGATGCAGACGCGCCAGATAGTGGCGCAGACGTGTGTTTTCGCCTTCGACTCGAATCATGTAGGTCTTGCTGACAATCTGGTCGCCGTCGGGAAGGAAGCCTGGATAGACTGGGTTGCCATCACTAACCCAGAAGTAACACTGCCAAACTGAAATCGCTTCCCACAAAGGGCGAAACGTTGCCGCGCTGTGGTCACCCACCACCCAGCCTAGAATTCCCGGTGCAAAGTGATCTACCGCAGTCCAAATCCACAGTTTATTCTGCTTTTTGCCCACGTATGTTTCGAGTTCATCAAGTTCCCCCACTTGGGGGTGTTGCTTTGGGTCGTAAGACTCTGGCAACCGTTCTCCTGATTGTTCAATCCAGTTCAAAATCGTGGTGTGGGCGATGTTGGTGACGCGGCTGATGCCTCGCACTCCCATACCATTGACATACATTCTCAAGCACAACCGTTTCACGTCGTCACTGTACCCTCTTGGCTCGTATTCTGTCAGAAACTGTCGCCCACATCCAACACAGATATAGTTCTGCTTGTGCTGACGATGCCCATTTTTGCGAATATGTTCGCCACCACATTCAGGACATTTCATCGAGATTCCTCTTTAACTTCCTTTCCGTGTCATTATCTAATATCTAAAACAATAGAATCTAAAATTCATCTGCTAGTTTACCAACGCCGGCTTTGTATTTAGCCAGTGAAACAGTTACTTTGCTAGCTCTAATGTTGTGCATTCAACTACATTTATTATTCGTCATCAATTTTGGGTGACGAGTGAGCGTAGATACTTTTTGGAAAGAAACTATAAATTCCAAGTCACGTAATTAACAAATTGCACCCATCCCTTCGAGCAATTTTTGAGCAAATAGTGGTGGCACAGCATTCCCAATAACACGACTTGCTAATGTTCTTTTTTCAGGTAGTTTATAACTATCAGGAAAACTTTGAAACCTGGCAAGAGCGCTCTCTGTCATTGCTACAACTCGACCTTGCTCTAACCATGCCTTAGCTTGTTTTTTTCCTGCTGATGCAGTGATCGTAAAGCTAGGCTCGTTAGACTGCCTGAGCGTCAGACTCCGGTTGCCATTTTCTTGAATTGTACCGTTGCTTTGACAATCAACAATAAAAGCTCTTGGTGTTACACAGGGACGATGCAGCCAATGGGCAGTCACACACGGAGATGGTTCGCCATCAGCACGAACTGTACAATCTCTAATCGTGTTTCTGCCATCAACTAAACTTGTTCGTGCCAAAGAAGGCATCCGCGTAATCTGCCAAGCAGCAAACTGGGATTCGGGTAGAGTTGGAATCAGATCCGCTAGAGCTTCATACCATCCACGCCACTTTTGCACTGGTGGTAACGGTGGTACAAAACCATCTTTGACAGCTCTCAAGATCAGCCTACGTCTTGTCTGTGGCACACCCCAATCTGCGGCATTTAACACCGACCACTGCACCCAGTAACCGAGCCTGTGCAGTACATCGACAATGGCGTGAAATACTCTCGCTTTCCGGTAAGCCTCAACATTCTCCAAAATAAAGATTTTTGGTTGCAGAATTTTTAGAAACGGGATAACTGAAAACCCGATCTCAGCATCAACTCTTTTGGGTAGATTCTTGCTTCTGGCAACACTCCATTCCTGGCATGGTGGTGATGCCCACAGCACATCTGGGCGCTCAAGGCTGTTGGGGTTCACCTCAGCCACTGATTTAACAATTGGTTGATGCCCCAAATTAGCAGCGTAAACTCCTGCAATGTCTGGGTCGTTTTCTATTGCCCAGATCGGTTGAAATTGTGCCATTGCTGCCCCGATATCAGATCCGCCTCCGCCAGAAAACAACGAGGCAAACGTCTTCATTCTTTGCCCTCGCTCTTTATGGCGTTAATAATGGCATTGCACAGAGATAACTTCGCCCCATTACTCAAGTCGGAAAAGTGTTTGATATTGGGGATGTTATCGCCATAGTATTCAACGTAAACACCCTCTGGCTTGATAGCCAAAGCCATCAGCACAATCAACAGCGTGGACTTCTGGGCATTGGATAATTTTTCTAGCCAACAACCGTAGGAGTTCTCAATATCGCTGAGGATCTCTGCATCCTTCGTACCACTGGGAGCAGAAGCATAGTAGCCGAGTGGTTTGATCATCGGTGTAATGGCTGTAAAGTTCTTGGGTCGACAAAATAGACTTTTAACGGCGGTACTAAACGAGTAGAACGCACCGAGTTACTTGGGTTATCAGCCGTGCCTCTGCCTAAATTCGTTGGTGCTGTCCCCGTGTAATAAAGTCTGGTTCTGTTTTGCATCGGGTGAGTACGGTGGTATATTTGTCCCTCTTTTTCAAGCTTTCTCAGCAACTGCCCAACAGTTGCCACACTAACGCTCAGTTGAACTGCTAGCGTTTCTTTCCTTTGTCCTGGGGAGTTTACTAACATTGCCAGCAAGTTCTCTTGCCTTAATAGCAACGAATCAGCTTTCTTATAGTTCGTTCTAGCGGTCTGCTTTTTGCACACCCCGCCCCATACATCATTGGGCAGAACTCCTGTCGGGAATACCAGCCGTGTTGTGGGTGATTCTTGCACCAGGGCGATCGCGCATCTTAAGCGCACGATGCTGAGGATTTCCCAGCATCCCTCATGCAGTTCCCACACCACAACGAGGGTCATACCATCCGCTCGATTAATGATAGTAGATAATGGTTTCATCGCTTTACCTCTAATAGATGCTCTAAAACAGCTAGTTCTTTCGTAATCCCTTTAGCAAGAGCGTTTCTTGCCTTGGACAGACAATTGCAGTAGTTAATTCAATGGAGTTGATGAATTTACCGCCATGAGGGTTCAAAGAGGCGCTTGTATGCTTTGGCTTAGTCACTGTGTATAGAGCTAGAGAGTGCCAACCCCGCCCTCTGCTCTAACGTTAGTAATTGCAAATGTTGGTCTCAGGAGTGCAAAATGACTTCATCAGCTAACTTACGCGAGTAGGTAACACAATTGACCATATATTGGCTCCTGAAAAATAAAAGCAATGTCGTCAACACATCGGTCTAGGAATCATCAGCATGGATACCTTGCAGCCGCTCTCGGAGGTGCAATCGGTGCTGTAGTATTGATGATTTTGGGTCAGCATTCGGGGATTGCCTACGTCAAAATGTTCATGCCCAATGCCGAATTAGAGGGAATTATCCCGCCCTTAATCGGCGCATTTATCGGCTGGTGGCTTGGTTCAGTTTTAGGATGCTGGTTATGCTTGCTCTGGGGACACTACCAAGGGGCTAAAAGAACGGCTACCTTGCTCTTGGTAATAACTCCGTTGGGGATAATCGGTTGGATGTTTGCTTATGTTAGTTTTTTGAACTGGAGCAGCGTTACTATGACTGATTTAGAGGTTGTACAACTACAAGTAAGACTTAGGCTAATAAGCATTGGTTTTATGGTTGTTGCTTTACCATTAATGGCACGGTTTTTGACTTAACTATTTGCCTTTTTAGATAGACAAAAGCCCTAGCGTAGCTACACTAGGGCAAAACTGCTAATTTTGTTTTAGCTACAGTTGGTCTTCTCAAGCGGCTGAGTGTTTTTGATTCTTTGTTAAAGCTATTCGTGTCGCTATCATTGGCGGCTGCCATCGGACTGTCAAAAATCCGCCGTCTACTAACTGGTAGCTCAAATAGTTTCCATGCGTCCGCTGCCACCGACCACGCTCATCTTGCTGGTAGGCTGACTCAAAACTATGCGGCTCAGGAACGCCATTGTTCCAGTACAAGCGGCACAAAGGCCCAGACGCGACCTTGTAACGGAAGCTTTTACTAGGGGAGGTAATAATTGAACCCAACCACTCTACACCTAATTCGGTTAAGTCTGCTTGGAAAAACAAACCCGCAGGCGCATAAAACCGCGTTGGGGCGGGTTCAAATGCACTACATTTACTCATTCCAGCTTAACTGCTCCTAAATCAATGCGTAATATTTGCTTTCTTGACTGCCTTAGAGCAACAGGTGTCTTAGGCGGCTTTACTTTGTTTGTTATTTGTTGTGTTTCTGCTCTAGTTCGTTGCACTTGCTGATTACGTTAATAGTGAAGTTTTTAACTTTACCATCAACCTAGCAATGATTAAGAAGGCTTTTTTTAGATAATGTAGGTATGAAAGGATACTTAAAATATTTTCATGCCTCGGTGAGGCGATTGCTGGGAGTTGTTGTGTAGCTCCAACTTAACTAAAGAGCCAAGATTACTGGGGCACAATGTTTCGTTTACATTCTCCTCTGCCAAGAATAGCTTTTTAAACGGGAGCATCTCACTTTTGTAATAAGTACAAATACTCAAACACAAAATCAAGCTTTTTCAGGTATTAGTCAGAAACAAATCTGGCTTCGGAATCTCAATTTGAAAACCCTGTTTTTGCTAAAAGCCCTGATATGTAAGATTTATTGCAACAAGTATAAATACTTTTTGCAAAGGTGAGATGCTCCCTTAAACTCGGGAGCATCTCACTTTTGTAATAAGTACAAATACTCAAACACAAAATCAAGCTTTTTCAGGTATTAGTCAGAAACAAATCTGGCTTCGGAATCTCAATTTGAAAACCCTGTTTTTGCTAAAAGCCCTGATATGTAAGATTTATTGCAACAAGTATAAATACTTTTTGCAAAGGTGAGATGCTCCCTTAAACTCCTTCTTCATTTTTTGATTTTGATAACCTAACTATGATTAAAAAACCCCAAGCTGGACTTTAGCAGCATTGATATGCTTGTCTATTTTTGTTTTGATAGCAAAAATAGCGTAATTTAAGGGTGAAGCTGAGTGGCGCTCTATAGAATGCTCAAAAATACCGCTCCACACCTTTCCTCCGGATTTTTCATACCAATATATTAAATCTCTTAAACTTTGCTCTCCAAAAACAGCCATGTGTCCTGAAAAATCAATAGATGGATCGCCCACCTGCCCCTCAGACCAATCGATAATACCGCTGATTTCCCCGTTTTTATCAGCCAGAATATGACCTGCATACAAATCACCGTGAATAAAAGTAGAAAAATTAGGCCAAAAGTTGTCGGTATCTACCCATGTTCGCCATCGGGTTTCCAGTTCCGCACCTATTCCCATTTCTCGCTTTACAGTCTCGATATCATGCAAAACTTTTTGTCGAGCCATTTGGGGTGTTAGTAATTTTGAACCCATTAAGACAGCCTTCTGGACTGGGATTTGATGGAGTTCGACAAGGACTTTAGCTAATGATAAAACAGTACGGGGAGCTTTGTGATCGATATTCCATATAATCTCGTGTGTTTCAGAGTTAAAAGTTATAACAGGCTTATCCTTCAATAAGGGATATGCCACTAGATCCGGACTTGCAATTTTCCAGTCGGGGACTGAAATAGATAAGTGTTTTTTTACTAGATTTAATATTTTTTTCTCTTGTTCAATCTGGTCAGCTAAATTTTCACGACGAGGTATTCGTAGTACCCACTTTTGCCCGTTGACATCGGTGGCAAATGCCACTTTGAAGTCAATCCCCATTTCATTAAAGAATATATCGCCACAAAGTTGGATCCCATGGCTAGCGGCTAAATGTATAACGTCATTTCTTTTCATAATTTTCTGCCTAATAATTATTAGACTGAATTATTCTGGCTATCCACCCAGTTAGCTAGATAGGCGGAATCATTCTGGGAGTATCTTACCTTTATAATAAATATTTATACTCATAACAACAAATTTTACATATCAGGTCTTTTGACAACAATAGGGTTTTCAAATTGAGATTCCCAAGCCAGATTTGTTTCCGATTGATACCTGAAAAAGCTTAATTTTGCGTTTGCGTATTTGTACTCATTGCAAAAGTGAGATGCTCCCTTTTTAAACCAACATAATGGGGATGCCGAGTCCGACATCCCCATTACTTTCTTTTAAGTTATCTGACAGCTAAGTTGCCCACTTCAACGCTTCAGTTGTAGTAGTTACTTTCTGCTTCCAACTGACGCACTAGGGTTTGATCCCCTTTTGCTTTTGCTACTTCCAAGCGGTGCTGTAATATTCTTTGAATATTTGCCCGGTGATTTGCACCTGCTTGTAAGCGCTGTTGAGTGTTGTTGTTCATGCTCGACTCTCCTTTTACCGATGACGCACACTTTAATCAATTATTTTTAGATCGGCTGCTACCCTGGCCAACATTGACTTAGCACGTTGTTGGGTTCTTTGGCGCTCAGCACTCATGAGCTGACGTGCTTGGGACGGAACCATTTGGGTGTCGTGATTGGATTGAGTATTGTAGTTATCGAGTTTCATCTTCGCCTCTTTGTGATTATTCCGAACCAATGAGGCGCGTTCCTTCGGGCGTTATCCCTACTTCCGTCTCTTTAATTAGAGAGATGAACGATTTATCCTGACTATTTAACTTTAGCGCTCACCTTTTTCGGCTGCCTTCTACCACTAGATATAAAACGTTACCCAAATAAGTTGTCACGCTTATTTAAGGAGAAGTATAGTAGGCTTCAAGCCTTTGTAGCCAAGCATCCCAAGACTGAGCAATGTCAATGTCAAACAACTGAACGCGGTTGGGAGATATGACTACAACGGCAGCTTGTTCTACCTCGATTTCATCCAACTGCTCGAATGCTGCTTTATAAGCCGCTATCTAAATTGCTGCTGACTCCATTGACTCGAAGCTTTACTTGTTGTTATGCACAATGCGCGATACCTTTCGTCGGTATGCTCTTTGTCTTCGACCATGCGTTGCGCTTACGCAGAGCGACCCGGAGCGCAACGTATATTTCCGTTTATTCAGCGCCGGGATTCTAAAAACCAACGCTCAACCCAAGTCTTGCAAACAGGGCAATAACTAGCATCCAGACCTGGGATCATTTTTGTGCCACACTGACCGCATCGTTCCGCGTCTACCGCTACAACATCCCGCCCTCCATAGCAGTCAGTTCGGTGTTTTTGTACCAAGAGAGCAATAAGATTACGATGGCAAAATGTGCCTTTAACCTCCCAACACAGTAAAGTTAAATCTTGTTTAGGGTCGAGGCTGTTCAACCATGCTTTGACTTCCCCCCAAGACTCCTTAATCTGCATTCGATAACGCTTTCTATACTCAGCTTCATCAATTTTTTTTGTTTCCCACTCAGTAAGTAATTCTGCTCTAGGGATGAGAAATTTCAAATTATTTGAAACTTTGAACCCTTGGGGAATGCTAGGGGAAATAGATAGCAATCGCCCATAATGATGTTGTGGCTCGAAGTATGACGCTGTGTAAAGCATAGGGTTATTTTTGTGGCGTGAACGCTCTTTGCGGAGTAGAATTTATCCTTCAAAGAGCGTTAAGTTATATATTTGAGCAAGTTCTAGAAGCCAACATCAGGGTCTACATCGCTTGAGGCGTTAGCCAAAGTTCGTCTACTTGGAGCATGGTCTACCGTTGCTACGGTTGCCACTCTCGGTGCAGTCCCTAAACTCGCTGCGGCAATTTCCTCTTGTTGATAGTCTAGCTCTGCACTATATAACTGATTAAATGGTGGGAGCGCCGCCATCTCCCCACTTCCTGGTGCTATTGCTGGCGCAGACAATACATCAATTCGCTGCCCTGGTTCTAGTGCTGACCAAGCGGTATCCTTGAAGTGAGTGTAGCCGACAAAATAATTCTTCCAGTTTTCTGTTGTCGGCTTGGAATGTGCCACTACCCTACAACACCAATTCTTCTGTCTATCACCCGCTAGTTCAGCAGTAGTAGTAAAACAAAATACTCCCAAGCAGTGAAACAAATCATTTTTTGGCTTGGCTGATATTTGATTAGTAATTGCGTGGCAAGCCTCTAATTCTGCTTTGAATGCTCGTCTTTCTATTTCAAATGTCGCACCGTTTACGCCACGTGCTGCATACTTCAACGGTAAGGTATGCAACCACTCGTTATTTTCGTCTAGGAAGAATACTAAATACAATCGCTCAGTTTTGATGTTTTTATCATCTTTTAGGGCGGAGTCGTACAGCCCCACAACTATTCTGGTTTGCTGTTCAACTGATGCTTGGACATCATACTGATACAAATCTGTTTTTGGACAAACTAGCATTCTGGGATTTTGAATTAACACTCCTTGCTCTGTCTGACCAGAGCGAAAGGTATGGCTAACTAACTGATGTTCATCAAAGTTAATCCAGCCACATTTTGCCATTGTGCCAACCGGGATAAAGTAACCACAGTGTTGTTGATCGTTTAAGACAATTATTGTTGGTAGTGCTGCATTCTTGTCTACAAACTCATCGCCAGTAAAGATATCATGCTCGATTGTGTCTACCATTGCTCTATTCCTGCTTGATAGTTGATCTAAATTAATTGGATAGCTTTTTTTTGTTCAGCACCTAATTACTTAACAGTTGCTGAATACTCTTGTAGTTGGATTATCTTCACGTTAAGTTTTTGAAGGTATTGTCGTAACACCTTCTTACCTTTAGCTTTCGCAGGAGGATAAATTTCTCGGTAATGCGCCTGGTGATAACTGCTTCTAGGTCGGTACGAGCAGCACCAAAAGCGCCACAATGCAGCATTAAGCTTGAAGTTGTCATTAGTTTGAACCCTTGTTTGCTAATAGATTTATTTGGTTACAGACGGCTGTTCTACCAGCCCATCAATGACATCGCCCAAAGTGTCCCAATGGATATCAGTGACTTCTTGTAATACCTTCCATTCGCGCTTATGAATCTTCGCAATTTGCACTTTGTAAGTATCTGTTGCTTCGTCAAAAATGACGTAAACATGACCCCTATGCTTCAGCCCTGATACTCGAAACAACAGTCCACTGGGCATCCCAATAAAGTCCCGCACCCCCCAGCACATCATTTTTCGACTAGCGGTTGCTGTCAATTGCTGTAGGATGACTTGGGCAATTGTTGGCTTAACTTGCAATTTGTTCATGGCGTTTAATTCCTTGAAAAACTTTTAGATGAAAAAGGACGCTTGATGTAGTGGGTAAGCGTCCTTTTAGGAGAGGAATATTTTGTAAATACTACTGTTGGTTAACCAGCGTAGGCAGCTAAAACCCTCTCTCGATGCTCTTGCCAAAACTTATTACCAGCAATATACCGTTGGGCTATTTGCTCACCCTCAGAGGCGTTAGCCGCTCTCCCCACTGGGCAATCTCCCACCCACACGATATACCAATCCCATGTAGAGTTATAAGTTACTGACCACTCTTTAGGTTTAGCAGCTTTCGGCTGTGGCGGTGGCTGAAGGAAACTATTGTATCCCTGGAGATAGCCGTTAGAGTAGGGGCAATTAGCCTCACTACACATTGGCTGAAACTTGTTTGAAGCGTCTAACATTCCATGAGCGCGACCTGATTTGAACTCCTCTATCGCTTCCCAGTTCGGTGTTAGCTGATAGCCTACCGAGTCTCCAGCAATTCCCACTGGTTGCTCTTGCTTCACTTCTGCTTCTAATTCATCCAGTTCCGCTTTGTAGAGTTCAATTCGTATCCGATGGGCGTGGAATATGTCAATGTTAAGCGGAATCGCGCGGTTATAGTTAATCTGATACCATACTGTGTCATCTGTGATCGCTATTGAAGTGATATCTCCTGGCGTTACCTCAAACAGTGTGCCATACGTGCTTTCGTCCCAACTGATTACTTTTGCTGCGAGGGTGTAATCCCGTAGATACGCTTCATCATCTTTGTTAATGCTGCGGCTAGGGTTGATGACACCTGGCTGGAAATTAAAGGTATCGACTTGAGAAGATGCTTTATCTTGGGTTAACATTTGTATTACCTATGTAATAGGAAACAAACCTGTAGCGATCGTCCTGTCAAGTTGAGCGCTACAGGTTTTGTCATTTGCAAAATTATTGTCCATAGAAGACTCTCACTTCTTTGCCTTACCATCAGTTACTTCGTTTACTCGGTTCGGCTCATTATGTCGGAAATAACTGGTGTGACCTTCTGTATTCCGTTCTAGTTTTGAGCGGAGAGGTAGTTCACTTTCCTCATCCGCTATATTTATACTATACTCATAATCATAAGTATAGTCAACCATGAGGATAACTATGTAATATATCTTTACGGTTGTGAGTATAGTCAAACGTAAGTATAGTTATTCGTGAGTATACTAAGAAGAGGCACATCATTAAGACAATAAGGAGGTGAAAAATGTGAGATGCCTACGCATGACAGTACGTAACCGGATTAAGGAGCTAGTTGACGGAATGAGTAAGACTCGATACCAGTTTTGGAAGGAAACTAAGTTAGCCCAAAATACGGCATATAGGCTATATGACGATCCAGACTACATTCCTGGCCCTACTGTAATGGATAAAATTTGTAAGACTTATCTAGGCGTACAGCCAGGAGATTTTATCGTATACATTCCTGACGATGAACTTCCAGCAACCGTCACTGGATCAGATAGCCCCAAGGAGTTAGAGCAGAGAAAAGAGCCGGACGTGCATGATTACCCTAGAGAAACTAAACGCACCCGCTCCTTTATCACTATTGTTTCAGGAGTACCAGAATCTGCCTAAGTTACTTTCATTCCGTTGCTGCTTTTTTCCAAGTAGCTTTAGGCCGGGAGGTAAATTGGGTAGTGACTTGAAAACAAAGGGAAACACTATGACTACTAAAGTTTTTACTGCCATCATTCATAAAGAAGAAGATATGTATGTGGCCCAATGCCCAGAAGTGGGGACAGTCGATCAAGGAGAAACTATCGAGGAAGCGATCGCCAATTTAAAAGAAGCGACACAGCTATATCTAGAAGAATCTCCTCTACCTGATGCTAGTCCCAGGCTGATTACTACCTTTGACATCACCTATGCCTAAGTTGCCAAGAATATCGGGTAGCACTGCTGTCCGTGTATTAGAGCGCTTGGCTTTCTATAGAGCTAGACAAACTGGTAGCCATGTTGTCCTTAAAAAACAGATTTCAGGAGGAGAAATTGTTTGTGTTGTTCCACTACGCCGGGAGTTAAAAATTGGCACACTAAGCGGTATTCTCCGCCAAGCCCAAGTTACACCTGAAGAGTTTTTAGAAAACTTGTAGGCGATCGCGTCCGTCTAGACAACTTCGCGATCGCCCCGTACTGCACCTGAGCCATTAACTACGAGGTACAGCCTTATGGAATTTTCGCATGAGTGCGCTCTTGCTCTCGTTCAATCAGATAAACAATTTCCTGTAGATTTCGATAATGCTTGGCAGTGGATTGGTTACTCGACCAAGCAGATGGCTCGAAAAAAGCTAGTTAACAATTTTGAGCCAGAAATTGACTTTTTAATCAAAGGATTGAAAAGCTCTACTGGTGGACGTTCCAGTGAATTTGTTGCCTTAACAGTTGACTGCTTTAAGTCTCTGGGAATGATGGCAGGTACAGAGAAGGGTAAGGAAATACGTCGTTATTTCCTTGAGTGTGAACGTCTAGCTAAGAAAGCGGTAGAAATCATCCCCGCCCAGGCTCAGGAAATGGAGCGGATGCAGCTTGAGCTAGAGTTAATCCGAGCGAAGCAGCACTATCAAGACACGAGCTATGCTATCGTTCTATCCACCAGTCCTGCTGTACTGGAATGGCTGCGCGGCGAGACTCCCCGACCCAAAGAACTTGTGTACCGAGATCGCTTCCTCGATGCTACTGGTCATGAAGTTGGTAGCTCCAGTGGGCGATCGCTTACACAACTGATTGCTGATGCTGGCTTGAACCCGAAATCTACCAAAGACCGACAGGCGATTAAGAAAATCCTCAAGTGTCACGGGTTCGACTATGACCGGAGGCAAGGCTGGTCTAGCGCTTCTTACCTACACGAGTATGCGGTACTAGAAGACGAAGCTTACTCGCTTGCTCTAAAGGCGGTCATAGGGGAAGTGTTAGCAGCAGAACAAGCCCCGAATTTGTTTATTCATTCTCTACAGCAAAAGGCTATCAGTCCACACAAGCAACCGCAAAGTATCCAGGGGCTAGAAGAATTATAAGGGTAGGCGATGGTCGCGGAGCGAACCGACGAAAGGCATCGCTTACTTGACCAAAGGCAGTACAAGCGCGTAATTACAGGCTATTGAGTAGCTTTACCCTAAACCATTCTTTTTTCCAAGTAGCTCTTTGATCAAACTTTAATGGGTGAAAAAGTGGAAAGGGTTTAAATATGTACCGTAGTCAAGACTCTCTCTACGATTAAACCACTTGGGGCTACCTGATTCTTTTAAACCTCAACTAACAACACTATGAGCCAAATCCAGTGGACACAACAGACCTGGAACCCAATACTAGGTTGCACTCAAATTATCGGTAATCCTCAAGAACTCAGTGGTTGCCAGAACTGCTACGCGATGCGCCAAGCATATCGTAATCAGGCGATGAAACTAAGGGGGTATCAAGGGTTGGTCAAGAAGTTAAGCCGAGGTGAGATTGTTTGGACGGGCAAGGTGAACTTAGTTCCCCAAGCGCTGCTCAAGCCTTTGCAGCGCCAAAAGCCTACCACATGGTTTGTCAACTCGATGTCTGACTTATTTCACGACTCAATTTCATTCGAGTGGATAAATCTGATCTTCGGCATTATGTCGCTCTGCCCACAACATACTTTCCAGATTTTAACGAAGCGTCCTGAGCGAATGCTGGAGTGGAGTGAAACAACTCACCGCGACGATTGGTGCAACGCCTTAGTCCACTATGCTTGGTCGGGTGTTTCTAAGTTAGTCAATGGCACAACGAAGCTCGACGAATCTATCCGCGCCCCTGGCTTTCCGTTACCCAATGTTTGGTTGGGTGTCTCAGTTGAGAGCCAATTCGCTGCGGACGAACGAATCCCCCTGCTGTTAGAGACACCCGCAGCCCTACGGTTTCTCAGCTGTGAGCCGTTATTAGAATCTGTGGATTTAACAACTGTCAGATGCCTCAATGGTGCTTTGACACAACCTGGAGTTGACTTTAATCCGGGGCAACCGCTTGGTACTTTTAATGCGTTATCAGCAGGAATTTCTTGGGGAATTGTTGGCGGCGAATCGGGACATAATGCTCGTCCCTGTTCGGTTGACTGGATACGCCATCTGGTCAGGCAGTTCAAGGCAGCAGGTATCCCGATTTTCGTAAAGCAGCTAGGCACTGACTGGGCAAAATCGTCTGGTACTTATCGGTATCACAGCAAAGGTGGTGATCCTAAAGTTTGGGCGGAGGATTTGCAAATTCGAGAGTTTCCATGCGTTAATGCGATGCCCTCTCATGGACTTGTACGGAACCGGATCACGGCAATGGCTAGTGAAAGGGTCGATATTGCCAAGAGTGAGCGCTCTTGAACTAGGTCACGCAACAAATGCGCTCACGCCCTCTCAATCTTTCTTTTCCCAGTAGTAATTAATTGCGCCAGTACAACCAAATAACAAGCGAGATATTTTAACCGGAGCAATCAACTATGAGCTTACAAAAACAACCTGCTCGACTTAATAAACAACCGTCCAATCCTAAATCTCCAATTTTTGACTATGCTACCTTAAACTTAGAAACTCGAATTGTAGTACAGCAGCGTACATCAGAAATTAAAAGCTTGATGCGCCATACTGCCTCTGACATTTTCGACATTGGGCAGAAGTTGACTGAGGTAAAAGCTCAACTCGGACATGGATATTTTCGAGATTGGTTAAAAACTGAGTTTGATTGGAGCTTTTGGACAGCAAATAAATATATGCAGGTGGCTACTAAGTTCAAATGTGTGAATTTCTTACATTTGGATATTGCTGTTTCAGCTTTGTACGAATTGGCTGCTCCTTCTACTCCATCAGCCGCTTTTGATGAAGCTATTGAACGCGCTGCACTAGGCGAGGCAATTACTTATTCTAAAGCTAAAGCGATTAAAGCTAAAGCGCTGACTCAATATGGGCAGGAGCCAATTCAGTCTCAACCATCGTCCGTCACCATTGATGTGCCTGCCCAAACGATAGAAAGAGAATTATCTCTAGAACGTGGTACTCAAACTAAACCCTCTCGTCCTCCCACTGCGTCTATATCCAACCCTCAATCTGGCGTTTTTGGACAAAAGCAAACAGCAAATGATTTGAGACTTGGCAGCACGGTGGAGCAAGCACCCCCAAAGGTAGAGCGTCATCATTCACTACCAATGGATGTAGACGACCCAATAGATGTAACTACAAAGCGATTAGATATCGCGCCAGATGCTCTGGCTAGCTCAGGGTTCTTATACGTAGAAAATCTTAGTCACGAACAGATTGAAGCTTTGTGGCAAGCACTCGCTCACTGTACTTCGCTTGAGAAGTTAGCACTACACAACTGGTCTAATTCACAGTTAAAGCGGCTAAACACAGCCGTCAACCAAGAACTCAACCAACGATGCCATCACATGGCACAGCTATAGCACCCTGATCACCAAACAAGCGTTCAACCAACAACTTTACCCATTCGTGTTCTAACTAACTATGCCATTTTTCAAAAAGATTTTTTACTATATGGGTGATTCAATGGCTAAAATTAGAAGTGCGTTGTCTTATGCTCTGCTAATTTCCATGCCAGTTTCAGTAAGTCCCTCGGCTCATCAAAACTTCGATTACACACTTCTTGATCCTAAAACTTCCCAGTTTGTGCAACAGCAGACTGGTGAAATTCGGGTATTAATGAAATTGAGTTTTGAAAGCATTGTTCAAATTGGACAGAAGCTCAAAACGGTAAAAGAGCAACTGGGACACGGCTATTTCCGGGATTGGTTAAAGGCTGAGTTTAAGTGGGGAGCCTGGACAGCAACTAAATTTATGCAAGTCGCTGAACGATTTGAAGGTACGAACTTTTCCCATCTAGATATTGCGCCTTCCGCTCTCTACGATCTAGCTGCGCCTTCAACTCCACAAGCTGCTCGTGACGAAGCACTCAATCGTGCCGCATCTGGTGAGACTATAACTCACACAACTGCCAAAGCTATTAAGCAGAAGTACGCTACGCCTTCACCTAAACCAAAACAACAGCCAGAACCAGAAGAAGCCTCACGGTTGCCGTCGCCACCATCAACACAAACGCCACTCTTAGAGCAGTCGCGTTCAAAGCCACAAATTGTCGCAATTCTTCCCCCAAAACAACCTTTAGTTTCAACTAAAGCAACTAATGTCTTAGTTCCACAGTTCGGCTCGACACTACAAGGAATCCAGCCAACTCCACCAGTTTCCGCCCCTGATGTACCTGGAGATTGGTGGCAGCTAGGGCGACATTTACTCTACTGCGGCGACCCTAATTCACCCCAATTTCTAGAGCGGGTTAAGCAAGAAGTAGACTTAGTACAGTTGCTAGTTGCTTTCCCCTCAAGTGTAGACTGGCAACCTGCTATCCGCGCCAGAGCGCGACTCATTATAGACCAGTTCTTACCTCAAGGTAAGAAATTAGACGAGCTTGATTATTTTCTAGAATCAGCCCTGCTCCTCTACTCCCGCCTCAACGAAATAGTAGTTAGCTGCTATATCCCCTCACCGGAAATTATTTCAATTATCAATCGACAAAGCCGCCGGGGTCTATTTGCTGAACCTGATTCAAGGCGAGTAGCGGCAGTGATCTCGGACTGGAAAGGAGCAGGTTTGAAGGTTGAGCGCGTTAACTAAGAGCAGCGACTGCCTGAGTCAGAATATCTCGAATTCCACCCTGATCAGCGCATAGCAATGGAAGATCAAATAGTTAACAAAGATTTCAGCAAAATTATTTCGCTAGATTTAGCTTTACTAACAGCCAAATCCAAGTATAATATCCTCAATTGAATAAGACTTCGTGGGTGGGAAGGTCTGCTGTCAACAGACTGTTTTATTCCGCCACCGAAGCGCTCAACCTTAACCTTTACCGAGGAGGTCAAGCATTATGCTCTTAGTAGTATTGTGCAGCTTCAGTGCGTCCGTTGTCAAACAAAATCTGAAATTTTTCTCCCCAAGTACGTACAGGAAATGTTCGAGCCCTGTGCCTGAGTACGTAGCAGCGTTTTTAGCCAGTAATTATTACTACTCGAATGAAGGCAAGGCGTTAACAAAAGCGATACCGCTCCTGGCGGCTTGCCTCAAAAGGAGCGTATCTTGCCTTCAAGCAGCAATCGTAGTAAACTTTTGCCAAGAAATATTTTTAGCCCAATGCGAGTTAAAAACTCGCAAAACAAAATCTTCAAGGACAGACTGCTGTAAAAGCTGGAGTTCAGCAACTACTTACCCATTTGAGGAAATACTTGGTTCTGCCTGGAAACAGTGGTTAGTTAATAGCGCTCTTGCGAGAGACTTAGCGCTACAAGCTCAAAAAAGTCTTTTGCCTGTATTAGTTTAAGTCCACCAAGTTCTTAAAAAATAAAAGCCGAGACAGTGCTACGCAAAACGAACGCCATCCCGACACAGCTTTGTCACTGCTAATTTTAGCAGGGGTTTGAGCAATTGCGCTTACGTAGCACGTAGTCTCGGTTCCAAACAAGGAAATCGAGATGACTCACGAACAAAAAAAAGTACATTTTTACCCTTCACTAGACAATTTAACCATTGACCGTGCTCCAGCCATCACCCACGTAGAGGTATTGGGCTACAGCTATTGTGAGGTGAAGTAATGGTAGCTGTAACAAGTGCTGACAATCAAGATTCTGGCCAAAGCCGCCCTGTTTCGGCAAGTGAACCATGTTTAATTTGCGCTCATACTGATTGGTGTTTCCAGGTATTTGACTTTAAGAGTGACTTATCCAAAATTATTTGTGGCAGAGCGCAGCCGGGTGACGCTCCCGATGATTGGGAATGCTCAGGTCAGGCCAAAGATGGGCGGAATATCTTTGTTAAGAAAGGGTATCGACGTAAGCGAAGAAAGAATCGACAGTATCCAGAGCTAATCCGCCTGATTCCGTCCCCTCAAACAGATATTCCTAGCTGGCAGAGTGTGGTCGTCTCGCTAGAGCAGTTGAGTAAGGGTCACACCGTTCGACTCAAGCCAGGAAATCCAGGGGGAGACGCTTTATATGAAGTAAAAAAACTGGAACTCGGCAAGCGCTCTGGAGCTAATTGTCTGGTAGCGATCCTATCGGGGAAAGATAGTCTAGGTGGCACGTTAGAAATTGCCGCTAGCGAGATTCAAGAAATTGTTACCAGCGACCCTGATACTGGTGCTAAAGAGCAATTCATTGAGTATTACTACTCGGAAGAACTCAAGGTGGTGCGGACGCAGTGGAGCGATCGCCGCTTAGTTTACCCAGGCAAGAAGAATAAAAAAGTACGCCCTTGGCACAAAGTAAGCGACTCTTGGACGGAGGGCAAGGGGAAACGCGAATTTCCGTTGTACCGAGAAAGTGATACCAAAAGCGCGATTCGTCGGGGCGAGATGGTGTTTGCTGTTGCAGGTGAGCAAGCAGCTGATACTTTGGCAGGGCTTGGACTAGCAGCAACCACAAACCAGGGAGGGGAAGCGGGAGCTTCTCAAATCGCCCTGGACTTAGCACCTATATTTCAAGAAGTTGCTATCAGTTCTAAGGCGGCGACTGAAGGAATGCCTAATGCAGAACAAGAGCCAGAAGTTGAGTTATTAGAACGTGACGGCGTACTCCAACCACTGTTAGTGATTTGGGGAGACAACGATCCCAAAGGCTCTGATTTTGCTAATGAATTACATAAACTCTGTCTTACCCATCGGATTTGTCACGTCATTCTTGACCCGCTACTTGTGTGGTCAGGGATGCCGAAAAAGGGCGATTGCAAAGATTGGGTGGATTGGTGTCGCTCTCAATCTATGAGTGACGAAGAAATCCTAATTCGGCTGGAATTAGCGATTGAAGCGGCAATTGATTCGGCTGAAGAAGATTCTCACTATCGGCTGCAACGCAACAATTGGAACGCTCCTACTTCTTGGAAAGGAGAAATTGGTAAATGGATTCAACCCAAAGAAGGGAATCCATACTGGCAGCCCTGCTGTAACTTCGATTTCCAAATTGAACGCGAGTTGCAAGATTCATTGGGCGGCGGATTGGTATTGCAGGTCAAACGCCACTTTGAAAATGCTGATGCTCAAAAGCGGGTCATCTTGAACTCAATAGACTATACATCTAGTGACAAGTTCGTCAACGCCATGAAACGAGCGTTGGGGACAGGAATTTGTTGCAATTTGACTAACTTTGAGTTGAATCAGTTGTTCGCCGTGCGGCTGCATGAGTATCGGACTTCTCGTCGGGGCAAGGTACTTAAACGAATTGAGTGCTACGGACAGCAAGAAGATGGAACATGGGTATTTAGCGATCGCCAATTTACCCGTGAGGGACAGCTAATTTCTGAGGATGAAACTGGATGGGTATTTAGCAATGTATCAGCAGAAGGCGACGAAATTCCCTCACCTGAACTTGCGCCACCTAACCCAAAAGCGTTAAACCGCTTAGTAGATACGGCACGGTTGTTCTTTGGTAACGAGAATATCCACCAATTCCTGCTGACAATCGGGTGGGTGATCGCGGGGCTACACTCGCAAGAAATTTTTAAGGACAAGAAGTGGTTTCCGTTGCTGAATATGCACGGTGAACCAGGAAGCTGCAAGACTTTGGCGGGGGAAGCTGCGTTAAGTATAGTTGGGTCAAACTGGGCTTCTAAAGGTATGGTTAGTCGCGCCAGCGTCAGCGCCATTTATGAACACGGCAGCAAAACTGGTTCACTACCGTTCATTTGGGATGACCCGTCACGTAACCCTGAGACTGAAGAAATCTTCAAAACCTGGGCAAATCGGAAAGCTCGTTCGGTGCGCGGCAACCGCCAGGAACCAAAATCACCCTTGGGTTCAGCGTCGAATCACGTCATCGGTGGCGACCAGGCGGCTACTTATACTCGGATGGTGCGGTTAGCATATGAACGAGCCAAGGGCGGTGATAATTCAGCCTTCACTGAATTACTTGAAGCGCAGAAATTCGCTTCTGGGGCATTGCCCTCACTTCTGCAACTTGGTTATCCCAAGGCGGAGATCGCGCTGTTAGAGAAACGACTGCTACAACACTTGCCCAAAGCACACGCTCGGATTGCTCAAGCGTTAGCGCTTGTCGTCTGTTACGCCCAAAAAGTCGTGGAGATATCTGGGGGAAACGAGAATATTTTACAGTGGGCTATTGCTCACCTCTGCCCTGCCGAGGACGATGCTGATAGTGCTGGGGATAGTTTGGTTGACTTTATCAGCAAACTCCAGGCACTTGAGGCGATTGATGAAATTGGCGACTGGAACAAGAGAATCGTCACTGACAACCATACAGGGCAAAAGTTTGTCGCTATCTATGCGACCAACGCCTGGAAAATGGTTGATTTACGGTTTAAGCCCGCTACATACAACGAAAAAAGCTTGAAAGTTCTGATTGACAAAGCTGGTGGCAAGACACACTCAGTTACGCTCAAATTTGCAGCTGATAAGGCGCAGGTAATTACTTACTACAATGCCTTAATTACGCCGCGTAATGATTCTGATGGTAATCCGCTCTTACCTAACAAACCCCGTACAGCAAACCGCAAGGCTTGGTTAATTCCGCTTGCTCTGTGGGGAGAAGAAAATATTTCAGATGCCTACGGTGACGATAATTATGGCGGTGATGATTATTCGGGCGGTGAGTCGCATCCTGACCTTGAAGGCGCAAGCCCTGGAAAAATCTTGTCTAAACTTGGGCAACCTGACGCTCGTAAACTCGCTACCGCTCCGCTAACACACAACGACCATTCAGCACCACCGACAGATAACCCAATACAAGGTTGCCCAAGTTTAGATAGCTTTAACGTTGCCGCTACCGCCGCTACCAGCCGCTACCAAACTTCGGTAGCGGCTGAAGTACCAGTAGAATCAACTGTTTCAGACTTTTCTAACCCTACCGCTACCGCCGCTACCAGTTTTCAAACAGAAAGACAAGAAGAAAATTCTGCTGTTGCTCAAAATGAAATTACAAATTGTCAGAATACACCCCCCAATTTTTCATCTGTTTCGGTAGCGGCACAGGATGTAAGCCCCATAAGCGCTCTAGCCGCTACCAGTCCGGCGGTAGCGGCTAAAAAATTCGCCAACGTGCAAGAACTGGTTAATCAAATACTGTTGTGCCGTACCTGGATTGATTTAGTCGAAACGGTAGGCAAAAACGCTTCATTGCTCAAAACGGCAACTAAAACTATGACTCATGAGGAGCGGCGTGGACTTCCCCGCCTCCTAGCTGACTATCTGTGCTTTGACCCGACCTATCTAACTCAGCTTTCATGGGTTCCCGTAAAGCTGAGAGATAAAGCATTACAGCCGTTGACATTTACTATCCAACGCCTTGGTGGTACTACGGGTAGTGTCTTAGATGCTTGTATCGAGTACCTTTCTGGGTGCAAGTTTGTGTCAGTAATACACGCAGGGACACGGCAGGAAACATGGACATTCCAGACGAGCGAGGGTATGAACATCCCTGTTTTTGACGTTGAGGCAATAACAGCGATTGCTTTAACAGAGTAACGGCGATGTGTTGGAGGTTTTAGAGTCGCTTGCACCAAGCAGTAAAAGGAATTCTTAATTGTGTCTAAATCATCAGGACTTGAACTAAGTAGCGTTGTCGTCGAGGCTTTGGGGGAGCTAACACCATATGAGGAGATTGAACGACATCAGTTAGAACTGCGTGTAGAAAGAGGATTTCGTGAAGCTGTTGCGGCGCTACGCTCCTTGAGAGATAAACGGTTGTATCGTTCCACTCATAAGACGTTTGAGGAATACTGCCAAGGCAGGTTTGGTTACAATCGCTCCCGTTCTTATCAACTAATCGATGCGGCTATTGTTGTAGACAACTTAAAAGAATGTCCACAATTTGTGGACATTTTGCCGACCAACGAATCTCAGTGCCGTTGGCTAACTGGCTTCATGCCAGAACAGCAACGAATCATCTGGGGTGCTTTAGTTGAAGAAGGGCTTCATCCTACTGGAACGAGTGTAAAAAACAAAGCCATAGAACTGGAAAAAAAAGGCATTGTCGAGCGGCTCAGGGAAAAGCCTTTAATTCCTGCCACCAATTTTTGCTCAGTGGGTGATGTATTCAGCCTGATTCGATTACAAGGGTCTGAACGCAAATACAACGGCTGTTGGGCTGTAGCATCACACCTAAATGACTTTACTCTAAGAGTTGATGTTCATAATGCAACAATACTTGTGAAACCGGAAAACCTCAAACCAATTGATGAACCTGACGTGCGCCGCCAATTGCCACAAATCCTCAATCGGATTAGACGATTACGTGAGTGTGGACTGCTGGATCGCTGTGCTTACACAGTGCTGGATTCTTTGGGGCGGCAAACTTATTTGACCCCACTGGAAGATAAGTTTTTAAAAGTAATGGAGCAGGAGTATGGAATCAATGACTGAGCAAGGTTTTCTAAGCGCTAAGTCCACCATTGATGCCGTTATCTATCACGCTGTCGGCTGCGTAGCTGGCACATATCAGCCGAGTGAAGATAATGTTCACCAAGGCATTTTTATAACCGAAGACGGTTTGAATATTCCGGCTAAGTTAACGTGGCAGTTTCGTGGGCGCTTGAAAGCGAAGAATCCAGAATATGCAACCCAACCAGACTTTTTTAACCAGCCTTATCGGTGGATAGTCTACCCAAAAACTGACCCGTTGCAGTTTGACCTCAAGGCGATGAAACCTCTTGAGACTGATCTTACAAATGGTTCAAGGTCAAAGTTAGATGAGTTCCGCGTCGTGGGAGAAGTTCAGTCAAGTGAGCTTGGTGTGGTAAATGTTCACCTTCAGCGTAACCAGCAGCAGCACAGAGGAGGGAAAAAGGCATCAATTAACCTCACATTAGCAGGCAGCTTACCAATAGAGGCAATCGGGCAGATTTGGGATCTCAGGGTACGCCGCGATGGGGAAAATCTCACAATAGTAGATGGATATCTCTATCAACCAAGTGCTCAAGACTTGCTGTGGTTAGAGCAAAACCAACGGCAAGCAACAGCCCACATTTCAAAATTCCCAGCGCCCATTCTAAGACAGCAGCAGTCAGCCGAGATTCAGGCGGATACAACCATTGCTGCATCTCAAAGTCATGTTGTTGCACCAGAGTTAGAAGCTTATGACACTCTTGATGTACAATCACTCACCTCAACGAGTGCTGACAATAAGATAACAACAGGCAAGATGGAGGTAGTCGTCAAGTTGAATCAATTCCCTGATGACGTAAGAACTGTGGACAACGGCTGGAAAGAGTTTGAAGTCAATACAGGCGATTGTACTGTCACGATTACCGTTAAGCCTAAAGCGTTCGCAGCACTAGAGCAAGCACAGCAAGCTTATCCCTCTTGGGTGGCTGCGATATCTGGGCTGATGGGTGAAATGACTTTAGCAGGCTTTAGGCTGGAGTCGCCTGCGATTAAAGTCTTTGAGAAGAAGGCTAAAAATACTCAAGCAGAAGAACCTAAAACACTGGAAAATTTGGAGTCATCACCAGCTAATCAACCGCCTGGAGCCGGACAAACTCAGACACAGCAGCAAGTAGCGCAGCCTAAACTAGAATCCCAGTCCCAACCATTGCCAGTTGCTAATCCAATGCAGCAAGTCAAAGAAACGCTCAAGCAGCAACCAAGCAAAACCTCGCCTCATAAATCCCAACAGCAACGTGACAAACCTGCTGTTGGGAAAAAACAATTCTCCCCTGAAATGACGAATTCAAGTGCGCCGCAGCAGAAACCAGTCTTTCAAGTCAAAGTTAATGACCGAGTTTTTAACGACTACGATAGCGTCACTCTTAACAGAAGGATAGTATGTGTAGATGGTAAGGCTATTGCTCAAACTAAGATGGCAATCGTTATCGGACAGCCAAAGACTATGCAAGCAGACGGTGGGGTAACTCAAGGTAATAACCAGGCAGTCCTCCTGAGTAAATAAAGAATTAATTAAAGCCGGGGTTCGACTTTTAGGCTCCGGGAGCATCCACTTAGAACAGGCTGGACACTATGGAAAAATACACGCCGTTTTCAAGCCATCTTCCGAATGTGTTAAACGGCTGTACCTATAAGGCGCTGGAGTTTTTGGGATGGCACATAAATTTAACTCACTTTGATTCAAGCTGATTACAATGGTTATCTAGCGATTATGGTGCTATCACAGCAGAAAACGAAATTTTGAATGCAACGCCGCTTTATATTAGTCTTAGAGAGAATAGAACAGAGCTATGTCTAAGTTTAATCAGCAACTGCCACCACAGATACCTCAGTCTAGAGACAAAATAGAACGTGCCATCTGTCTATTAGGTAGCCGGGTGAAAGGAGAACTGACGAGTAAGCCACAGCAAGAATTGAGCGCCTTAGTTGGTCGTTATCCAAACCCACTTGAGGCAACTGCTTGGAAACAGTCTTTAAAGCAGATGCTCAAACAGAAACAGAAACAGAAACAGAAATAGTTAGTCCAAGTCTTTTTTAGTTACAGGCGCAGAAGTTGCCATAATTGTCTTCAATTGGAGACAAATTATCTAATGGGCGGATTTGGCTTTGGCAACTTCTGTATCTAAATTCCTAACTTCTGTTGGGGTGCAGCATTTAAAGAAATGTCCGTAAGTGCGAACGCTCTTTAGGTAATTTGGCTGTTGGATGTCGCTTTAAGTAACGCACGTTAACTCAAAACCTACCTTGAACTATAGTAATCTTGTACTATGTACAAGGTAGAAACATTTATTGTGGCTCAAAGCCGAATAGTTTTATCCCTCAGTAATGAAGTGAGATGTCCCCTACTCCTAAGATCGATAGTAGAATCACAAGTTCAAATCAACAGGAGTCGTTAACAGGGGTAGTAGAACGTCTGACTTACCACTCATCTGAGTCAGGTTATAGCGTGGCACGGCTAAAAGCGTCTGGACACAAAGACCTAGTAACGATTGTTGGCAGCTTCCCCAACATTCAAGCTGGACAAACCCTAAAACTGTTCGGTTTTTGGCGCGAACATCCGAAGTTCGGTTCTCAATTTACTGTCACACAATACCAGGAAACTAAACCAGCAACGCTCACGGGCATTGAGAAGTATTTAGGCAGTGGGTTAATCAAAGGAGTCGGGCCTGTCACCGCTAAACGCATTGTGGCGTATTTTGGTTTAGAGACACTCGACATCATTGACTATCAGATCGAGCGCCTAGTAGAAGTACCAGGCATTGCCAAAAAACGGGTAAAGATGATTCAGACTGCCTGGGAGACGCAAAAGGCAATTAAAGAGGTGATGTTGTTTCTCCAGAGTCACGGTGTTTCTACTACTTATGCCGTCAAAATTTACAAGCAGTACAGCGATAAGGCAATCGAAATTGTCACTAATAACCCCTACCAGCTAGCGACTGATATCTACGGCATTGGATTTGTGACAGCAGATGCGATTGCTCGAAACCTGGGCATTGCCCCAGGCTCGGAATATAGATACCGCGCTGGTATTATCCACGTTTTAGGAGAAGCGGCAGAAGATGGTCATTGTTTCTTGCCCTATCCTGAACTGATAGAAAAGGTAGTAGAACGTCTAGCGCTAGCAGATCATCAGCCATCGCATATTGTGGTGAAAGACTTGATTTTTCAAATGGGGATGGATGAGGAAATAGTGATCCAAGGTCATCGACAACACCAATTCATCTGCTATCAAAATCCGTTCTATCAGAGCGAACAGCATTTAGCTAAAAGACTGCAACATTTGTTAAGTCGTCCAATCGCGGTAGATTTGCTAAGAGTCAGCGCGTGGATTGATAAGTTTACTGCTGCTGTGGGGCTGCAACTTTCCGCCTTACAGCGGCAGGCAGTAGAGTTGGCAGCGAGTGAGCGGGTCTTGATTCTCACAGGCGGCCCTGGAACTGGTAAGACTTTTACGCTTCGTACTATCGTCGCCCTGATGAAAGCAATGGGCAAAAGTATTGCGCTAGCTTCCCCTACTGGACGTGCAGCACAGCGCTTGAGTGAGATGACAGGATTGGAGGCAAAAACAATCCATCGGCTACTAGAGTTCGATCCTAGAACGATGAAGTTTAAACGGGATGTAGATAATCCGATAGAAGCACAAGTAATCGTTGTGGATGAAGCTTCAATGCTCGATTTGTTCTTGGCTCACTCCTTACTCAAAGCAATCCCTACTGATGCCCAACTGCTGTTGGTAGGAGACATTGATCAACTGCCGTCAGTTGGGCCAGGAAACGTGCTGCGCGACTTGATTGCAAGTGACGAAGTGCCAGTAGTCCGGTTGACGCAAGTGTTCCGTCAAGCCCAATCAAGCTCCATCATTAGCAATGCCCATCGCATAAACTCTGGGCAGTATCCGGCGCTAGAATCGGTTTCTCCCACTCCTAATTCTGATTGTTTGTGGTTAAATGCACCCGAACCTGAACATGGGGTACAAGGAATTCAAGAACTGCTAGGAGATTTAATTCCCAAATTAGGTTTTAACGCTGTGCGAGATGTACAAGTGCTGTGTCCGATGACCAGAGGAGACGTGGGAACGCGCAATCTCAACGCGGTGCTTCAAGAACTGCTCAACCCACCACGTCTTGACAAAGCTGAATTAACGCGCGGCGGGATGAAGCTGCGTGTAGGAGATCGCGTGATTCAGAATGTCAATGACTATAACCGCGAGGTGTTTAATGGTGACTTGGGGGCGATCGCTGCGATTGACACAGAAGAACAAGAGGTAACAGTCCAGTTTGAGGGGCGGTTTGTCACTTATGACTATGCTGACGTTAATGAATTAGCCCTGGCGTGGGCGGTGACAATACATAAAAGCCAAGGGTCAGAATATCCAGTAGTGATTCTGCCGATGTTCATGCAACATTACCTAATGCTGTCACGAAATTTGTTATACACAGGGCTGACTCGTGCCAAGCAGTTAGCAATTATTGTTGGCCCTACAAAAGCAATTGGTCTAGCCGTCCGGCAAGTTAAAGATCAAGAGCGTTACACATTGCTATCTGAGCGATTAATGTCTGCTAACACTAGGGGTTAACTGAGCCAATCCGAAAACAGAGCAATTTAACTAAATGAATCTTCAGGCATCGTTAACCCAGTTGTCTGAGCAGCCATTTGAGCTATTGATTCTCCTCCATAGGGAGAATTTGAGTCTAGCCATTGCGAAAATTCCTGTTTGACAAGCTTGTCATAACTCTCTTGATGCTGCTCCAGCCAATTCGCTGCTTCCACTTGACCAATACTTTTAAGGGTGTCAATTACACAAGACCGCTCTAGCGTATTGCATCTGCCACTATTACGAACTTCAAAGAACGTCTCCATCAAATTATGCGGACGTTCATCCTCAATTAAAGTCATTTCGTTTTTCCTAGTAGAGCGATTGTTTGTCTATTTCTATAGCAAAAGTCTCTGGCGTTTAGTAGCAGTTGTCTGAGCAACGTCGAGGAGAATCTAGACAGGAATTCTGGCTATTTTTAGCTGCCCATCTGGGTGATAAACAGCCAAGCTTTGATAGATGACAGACCCTAACGCCGTCTCGCACTGCTCCGATTTCTGCTAGAGCCAAAAGAACGGCTACTGCCAAAACTACCAGATGATGGTCGTCTATAGCTGGAACTCGCTCTACCAG
>JAESFL010000175.1_pt1 | contig 57493 bp, 49 predicted proteins | sample 9269401 | NCBI WGS metagenome assembly JAESFL01 (sample SAMN14506025, study PRJNA617098) | algae metagenome | isolation source: Gloeocapsa sp. UFS-A4-WI-NPMV-4B04 and co-occurring heterotrophs from desert... | place: USA: Utah | collected 2006-10-01 | reverse complement strand
AGAAGATCACCGTGGACGTGAAGGGCGAGATGCTGGAGCTGAAATCCACCATCAACACGATGGTGGATCAGCTGAATTCCTTCGCCTCGGAAGTCACCCGCGTGGCCCGCGAAGTGGGCTCGGAAGGAAAGCTCGGCGGGCAGGCGCAGGTGCGCGGTGTCGGTGGCACCTGGAAGGATCTGACCGACAACGTGAACATGATGGCCGCGAACCTGACGGGTCAGGTGCGTAACATCGCGGATGTCACGACGGCGGTGGCGAACGGCGATCTCTCGAAGAAGATCACCGTCGATGTGCGCGGCGAGCTGTTGGAACTGAAGAACACCATCAACACCATGGTGGATCAGCTCAACTCGTTTGCGTCCGAGGTGACTCGCGTTGCCCGCGAGGTGGGTACGGAGGGTAAGCTCGGGGGTCAGGCCCGCGTGGAGGGCGTCGGCGGCGTGTGGAAGGGTCTCACCGACAACGTGAACTCCATGGCCGCGAACCTCACCGGACAGGTGCGGAACATCGCGGACGTGACCACGGCGGTGGCGAACGGGGATCTGTCGAAAAAAATCACCGTCGACGTGCGCGGTGAGATGCTGGAGCTCAAGAACACCATCAATACCATGGTGGACCAGCTGAACTCCTTTGCCTCGGAAGTGACCCGCGTGGCTCGCGAAGTGGGCTCGGAAGGGAAACTCGGCGGACAGGCCCAGGTGAAGGGCGTCGGCGGCGTGTGGAAGGGTCTCACCGATAACGTGAACCTCATGGCCGCGAACCTCACGGGTCAGGTGCGCGGCATCGCCGAGGTCGTGACTGCGGTCGCCCAGGGCGACCTATCGAAGAAGATCACCGTCGTGGTCGAAGGCGAGATGCTGGAGCTGAAATCCACTATCAACACGATGGTGGATCAGCTGAACTCGTTCGCCTCGGAAGTCACCCGCGTGGCCCGCGAAGTGGGCTCGGAAGGGAAGCTCGGCGGGCAAGCCCAGGTGAAGGGCGTCGGCGGGACCTGGAAGGACTTGACCGATAACGTGAACATGATGGCTGCGAACCTCACCGGCCAGGTGCGAAACATCGCGGATGTGACGACCGCGGTGGCGAACGGCGATCTCTCGAAGAAGATCACTGTCGATGTGAAGGGCGAGCTGCTGGAGCTTAAGAACACCATCAATACCATGGTGGACCAGCTGAACTCGTTCGCCTCCGAGGTGACCCGGGTGGCGCGCGAGGTCGGCACCGAGGGTAAACTCGGCGGGCAGGCGCAGGTGCGCGGAGTCGGTGGTACCTGGAAGGATCTCACCGACAACGTAAACATGATGGCTGCGAACCTCACCGGCCAGGTGCGAAACATCGCGGATGTCACGACGGCGGTCGCGAACGGGAATCTCTCGAAGAAGATCACCGTGGACGTCAAAGGTGAGATGCTGGAGCTGAAGAACACCATCAACACCATGGTGGACCAGCTCAACTCGTTCGCCTCGGAAGTGACCCGCGTCGCCAAGGAGGTGGGCACGGAAGGCAAGCTCGGCGGTCAGGCGCGAGTCGAGGGCGTGTCGGGCCTCTGGCGCGATCTCACCGACAACGTGAACCAGCTTGCCGCGAACCTGACCAACCAGGTGCGAGCCATCGCGGAGGTCGCCACCGCGGTGACCCGCGGCGACCTCACCCGGTCGATCACCGCGGAGGCGCTCGGCGAGCTCGCGGCGCTGAAAGACAACATCAACGAGATGATCCGCAATCTGCGCGACACCACGCAGAAGAACGCGGAACAGGATTGGCTCAAGACCAACCTGGCCAAGTTCACCCGCATGCTGCAGGGCGAGCGCGACCTCACGACCGTCTCGAACATGATCCTCTCGGAAATCGCCCCGCTCGTGAACGCGCAGCGCGGCGTGTTCTATACGGTCGACAACGACGGCGGCGAGCCGGTGCTCGACATGGTGGCGTCCTACGCCTTCACGGAGCGCAAGCGCCTCTCGAACCGCTTCCGCCTGCGCGAGGGCATCGTGGGCCAGGTGGCCTATGAGAAGAAGCGCATCCTCCTCACCAACGTGCCGGGCGACTACATCACCATCGGCTCGGCGCTTGGCGAGGCGCCGCCCCTCAACATCATCGTGCTGCCCGTGCTCTTCGAGCAGGAGGTCAAGGCGGTGATCGAGCTTGCCTCGTTCAACCGCTTCTCCGAGACGCACCAGGCCTTCCTCGATCAGCTCACGGAGTCGATCGGCATCGTGCTCAACACGATCGCGGCCAACATGCGGACGGAAGGCCTCCTCAAGCAGTCGCAGCTTCTCACCACCGAGCTGCAGAGCCAGCAGGAGGAGCTCAAGAAGACGAACGAGCGCCTGGAGCAGCAGGCCGCGACGCTCCGCCGCTCGGAGGAGCTGTTGCGCACCCAGCAGGACAAGCTGCAGCAGACGAACGAGGAGCTGGAGGAAAAGGCGCGACTTCTCGAAATCCAGAAGCGGGAGGTCGAGGGCAAGAACCGCGAGGTCTCCGTCGCCAAGACGGCGCTCGAGGAGAAGGCCGAGCAGCTCTCGCTCACCTCGCGCTACAAGAGCCAGTTCCTCGCCAACATGAGCCACGAGCTGCGCACGCCGCTGAACTCGCTGCTCATCCTCTCCAAGCTCCTCACCGAGAACCCGGACGGGAACCTCACCGACAAGCAGAAGGAGTTCGCGAAAACGATCCATGCCGCGGGGTCCGATCTCCTCGCGCTCATCAACGACATCCTCGACCTCTCGAAGATCGAATCCGGCACGGTGAGCCTGGAGGTCTCCGGTGTGGGCTTCCGCGATGTGATGGACCACATGGAGCGCACCTTCCGGCAGGTCGCGGAGGAGCGGCAGCTGGACTTCCACATCGAGGTGGACCCGGCGCTGCCGCCGGCCATGCGCACGGATTCCAAGCGCCTCCAGCAGGTGCTCCGCAACCTTCTCTCGAACGCCTTCAAATTCACCGAGAAGGGCGGCGTGACGCTCAAGATCGGCACGGCCGAAGGGTCACCCCTCCGTGCGGGCAGCGACTGGATCGCCTTTTCGGTGCAGGACACCGGCATCGGCATTCCGGAGGACAAGCAGCGCATCATCTTCGAGGCATTCCAGCAGGCGGACGGCACCACGAGCCGGCGCTATGGCGGCACGGGCCTCGGCCTTGCCATCAGCCGCGAGATCGCCCGGCTTCTCGGCGGCGAGATCGTACTCTCGAGCCAGCCGGGGCGGGGCTCCACCTTCACCCTGTTCCTGCCTATGCAGCCGCCGGCCGGCGCCGAATTGCCGGTTCGGACCAGCGGATCGTCCCTGGTGGCGCCCGAGCCCATCAGCTTGAGCCGCCCCTCCGCCCCCATGGCCCTCTCGGCCTCGGCGGACGACCGGCACGCCATCGCGAACGGCGATCACGTGGTGCTGGTGATCGAGGATGACGCGATGTTCGCCTCCGTTCTCCTCGAACTCGCCCGCGAGCAGGGCTTCAAGGGCTTGATCGCGAGCGATGGCGCCTCCGCCCTGGCGCTCGCCCACCGCTACAAGCCCCATGCCATCACCCTCGATATCGGCCTGCCCGATATGGACGGCTGGGCGCTGCTCGACCTCCTGAAGCACGATCCGCGCACCCGGCACGTGCCGATCCACGTGATCTCGGTGGACGACCAGAAGAAGCGGGGCCTCCGGGCCGGCGCCTTCGGCTTCCTCGAGAAGCCGGTCGAGCGGGATGCCCTGATGCAGGCCCTCACCCGCACCCGGGACTTCATCGACCGGCCGGTCAAGAACCTCCTCCTCGTCGAGGACGACGCCAATCAGCGCATGAGCATCGAGCAGCTGCTCGGTACTGACAGCGTCGAGGTCACCGGCGTCGCGACCGCGGAGGCCGCGATCGAGGCCATTCAGGCCCGGCGCTTCGATTGCGTGATCGTGGATCTCGGCCTCCCGGACCTTCCTGGGGCCGAGCTCATGGAGCGCATCCGCAAGACGCCGGGCGGCGAGGACCTGCCGATCGTGGTCTATACCGGCCAGGACCTCAACAAGGCGCAAGAGCGGCGCCTGGAGAGCATCGCCTCGACCGTGATCCTGAAAGGGACGGGGTCGTCCGAGAAGCTTCTCGACGAGACGGCGCTCTTCCTCCACCGGGCCATCACCAACATCCCTGAAAACCAGCAGATCATCGTGGAACGCCACGACGACGCCTCGCTTCAGGGCCGGAAGGTGCTCATCGTCGATGACGACGTGCGCAACATCTTCTCCCTCACGAGCGCGCTCGAAGCCCACGGCATGGACGTGACCTTTGCGGAAAACGGACGCGAAGGCATTGAGAAGTTGAAGAGCACGCCCGGAATCGACATCATGCTGGTCGACATCATGATGCCCGAGATGGACGGCTACGAGACCATGCAGGAAATCCGGAAGCTCCCGCAATACCGGCATCTGCCCCTCATCGCGGTCACCGCGAAGGCCATGAAGGGCGATCGGGAGAAGTGTCTGGAGGCCGGCGCCACTGATTATGTGTCGAAGCCTGTGGACATGGATCAACTTTTGGCGGTTCTGCGCGTTCAACTTGGGCGCAGCACTTATGGTGTCGGGGATGGTGAAGCCGTTCCCAATGGGGCGGCGGGGGACAGGCTGCATCAATGATGGAGCAATTCAGGCCGATCGTGGCTGGCACCGGGATCCAACGGCCGGTGCTGACTCACGCCGACCTCAAGCCCGTCACTGCCAAAATCCTCGCCGTCGATGACGATCCGCGCAATCTCCTCGCCGTCGAGGAGATGTTGCGGGCACCGGGCATCGAGATCGTCACCGCCGATTGCGGCGAGGCGGCCCTCCGTCGTGTCCTCACGGAGGACTTCGCGGTCATCCTTCTCGACGTCCAAATGCCACGGATCGACGGCTACGAGGTGGCGGGCATGATCCGGGCCCGCCAGCGTTCGTCCCGCGTGCCGATCATCTTCCTCACGGCCTTCAACAAGGACGACCTGCACGTCTTCCGCGGCTACACCGCGGGTGCGGTCGATTACGTGTTCAAGCCCATCGAGCCCCTGATCCTGAAATCCAAGGTCGACGTTTTCGTCGATCTCTACCGGAAGACCGAGGAAATCCGCCGCCAGGGCGAGGAGGAGCGCAGGCTCCTCATGGAGAACCTGCGCGTCCGCGGCGAAAAGCTGAAAACCGAGCAGGCTCTGCGGCGACGGGAGGAGCACCAGGCGATCGTGCTCCAGTCGCTGCCGCTCGCCCTCTACACGGCATCGATCCAGGAAGATCACCGGCAGCTCCAATTCACCAACGAGGGCGTGCAGGCCATCACGGGCTATTCCCCCGAAGCCTTTCTACAGACTCCTGATTTCTGGGCCTCCCACATCCATCCCGACGACCGGGAGCGCGTTCTCCAGGAGGTCGCGGCGCTGCATCAAACCGGCGGCGTCACCATGGAATATCGCTGGTGCTGCGCGGACGGCACCTACCGCCACTTCCTCGACCAGACGCTGCTTGCCCGCGACGAGGAGGGTCGGCCGCGGGATTATTTCGGCCTCTGGTACGACATGACCGAGCGCAAGCAGCTGGAGCAGAACCTGCTCCATGCCAGCAAGCTCGAAGCGGTCGGGCGCCTGACCGGCGGCATCGCCCACGATTTCAACAACATGCTGAGCGTGGTGATCGGCAATCTCGACCTCTTGGCGAAATCCATCGAAGGAAACGAGCGCGCCCAGCGCCGTGTCCGGATGGCGGTCGAGGGCGCGCAGCGCTGCGCCGACCTCACCCACCGCCTCCTCGCGTTCTCGCGCCGCCAGCCCCTTCTGGCCACGACCCTCGACGTGAAGTCGATCATGCCGGGGCTTCTCGAACTCATGCGCCGGACCCTGGGCGAGCGCATCAACGTGGCCCTCAAGGCTGACGACGATGCCTGGGTCGTGCGGGTGGATCGGGCGCAATTCGAGGCCGCGCTCCTGAACCTCGCCGTGAACGCCCGCGACGCGATGGAGAACGGGGGCGATCTCACGATTGCGATGGAGAACCGGAAGATCGAGGATGGCGCGGTGGCCGCTGCGGGCGATTACGTGATGATCTCCGTGACCGACACGGGCACCGGCATGCCGCCCGACGTGCTGGAGCGGGTGTTCGAGCCCTTCTTCACCACCAAGGAAAGCGGCAAGGGCACGGGGCTAGGCCTCTCCATGGTCTATGGCTTCGTGCAGCAATCGAACGGCCACATCGAGGTCGACTCGGTGCCGGACCAGGGCACCACCATTCGTATCTTCCTGCCGCGGGTCGATGGCGAGGCTGCCTCGGTGCCGAAGGATGAGGCCATGCGCGAGGCTCATCCGATCGGGCAGGGGCAGTCGGTGCTCGTGGTCGAGGACGATCCCGCCGTCCGGCAGGTGGCCGTCTCGACGCTGGAATCGCTCGGCTTCAAGGTGCGCGAAGCTCAGACGGGCGACGAGGCCGCGAGCCTTCTCCAGAAGGACAGCCGCTTCCGCCTGATACTCAGCGACGTGCGGATGCCGGGCGAGATCACCGGCATCGACCTGGCCCGCATGGTGAAGCGCGAATGGCCCTCGATGCAGGTTCTGCTCACCACGGGCTACATGGACGGCGATGGCCCGATCGAGGACCTCGACCTCCTCTATAAACCCTACCGGGCCACCGACCTCGCCGAGAAGATCCAGTCGCTGCTCAGCGCGGCGTGAGCCCAGAACCAGCTCGCCGAAACGATTTCATGCCTGGCGACGGCTGCCTTGGAGCGTTGATCTGAGCGAGGTGGCTCCGGCTCACGCGAAGACAACGCGACGACCACAGGACGAGAGCTGGTTCAACGCCAGGAGGCAGTTCCAGGCCGCTATCCAGGGGCCGGAAGCCGCTGGCGGATCCGGAAAAACTCGGCCCAGGGATCCTCCTTGAGCTGCTTCAATCGCTCGCCCAGGTTCTCGACCGTGAAGCGGTTCGAGGGCAGGTCGGGCGATAGCTCCTCCCAGGCGAGCGGCGCCGAGACCCGGGCGCCCTTGCGGGCTCGGGTCGAATAGGCCGCGACCGCGGTGGCCCCGCGCGTGTTGCGCAGGTAATCGATGAAGATGCGGCCCTCGCGCTCGTTCTTGAGGGAGGCGGTGGTGTAGCGGTCCGGCCGGTCGGCCGCCATGGCATCCGCGACCCCGCGGGCGAAGGCCTTGGCATCGTCCCAAGCAGCCTCTGGCGTGAAGGGCGCCACCACATGAAGCCCCTTGCCGCCCGTGGTCTTCACGAAGCTCCTGAGGCCGAGATCCTGAAGGCGTTCGCGCACCTCCCGGGCTCCCTCGATGACGAGCGGCCAAGGAATGCCCTCGCCGGGGTCGAAATCGAAGATCACCCGGTCGGGGCGGTCGACGTCATCGACCCGAGCGCCCCAGGGGTGGATCTCGAGGACGCCGGCCTGAACGAGGCCCACCACGCCACGGATGTCCTCCACGAGCAGCACGTCCTCGTCCTTGCCGTCGTGATGGAGCGTCCGGCGCTCGATATGCTCCGAGAGGCCGGCCCAGGGATGCTTCTGGAAGAAGCAGGCTTTCTCCGATCCGGCCGGGCAGCGCACGAGCACCAGCGGTCGGCCGCTCACGTAGGGCAGGAGCCAGTCCGCGATGGCGACGTAGAACTCCGCCAATTCGCGCTTGGTGACGTCCTGCTCATCCCAGAGCACCCGCTCGGGATGGGTGAGGCGAACGCCGGCGACCTCGATGGCGTCGGGAGCCTGGGACGGCGACTGAGCTCTCGTCTTACCGCGCGGTGACATGGCGCCGAGTCAATCCGTGCCGCACGCAAGGGTTCCGTCGGCTGGGTCGGCCAGCAGTTCCCTCGGCGAGTGCCGTCAGGAGGCCAGCGCCCCCGCGGTCTCCTCGCGTTGCGTGCTGAGGAAGGCCGCCGCGATGAGGTCCCGGGTGTAGTCCTCCTGCGGGCGGTCGAAGATCGTCTCGACGGGGCCGCGTTCCACCACCTCGCCGCTCTTCATCACGATGATCTCGTCGGACAACGCCCGCACGACCGCGAGGTCGTGGCTGATGAAGACATAGGCGAGCCCGTGACGGCTCTGGAGGTCGCGCAGGAGATCGACGATCTCCTTCTGGACCGAGCGGTCGAGAGCGGAGGTCGGTTCGTCGAGCACCACGAGCTTCGGGTGCAGGATCATGGCACGGGCGATCGCGATGCGCTGGCGCTGGCCGCCGGAGAATTCGTGCGGGAAGCGGTTGCGCCAGGCTGGATCGAGGCGAACCTCCTCGAAGGCCTGGATCGCCCGCTGGTCGCGCTCCTTGCGGGAGATCGAGGGTTCGTGGACGAGAAGGCCCTCGGTCACGATCTCACCCGAGGTCATGCGCGGCGAGAGGGAGCCGAACGGGTCTTGGAACACGAGCTGGAGCTGGCGGCGCAGGGGGCGCATGCCCGCCCGGTCGAGGGGCATGAGGTTGCGGTCCTCGAAGCGCACCATGCCGGAGGCCGGCTGCAGGCGCAGGATCGCCCGGCCGAGGGTGGACTTGCCGGAGCCGGATTCACCGACGATTCCGACGGTCTCGCCCGCCCGTACCCGGAGGCTCACGCCGTCGACCGCCTTGAGCTCGTGGTCGTTGCGGCCGAAGAGTCCGCTCTTGATCGTGAAGGTGACCCGCACGTCCCGGGCATCGAGCACCACGGGGGCGCTCGCGGGCGCCGGCTGCTTGCGGCCGCGGGGCTCCGCGTCGATCAGCATGCGGGTATAGGGGTGCTTGGGGTCGGCGAACAGGTCCGCGGTGCGGCCGCTCTCCACCACCTCGCCGTAGCGCATCACGTAGGTCCGGTCGGCAAAGCGGCGCACCACGCCAAGATCGTGGGTGATGAACACGATCGACATGCCGAGCCGCTTCTGGAGATCGGCAAGGAGGTCGAGGATGCGGGCCTGAACGGTCACGTCGAGGGCGGTCGTCGGCTCGTCGGCGATGAGCACATCCGGGTTGTTGGCGAGCGCCATCGCGATCATGACGCGCTGGCGCTGGCCGCCCGAAAGCTCATGCGGATAGGCATCGATGCGCCGCTTCGGGTCAGGGATGCGCACGAGTTCGAGGAGCTTGATCGCCCGCTCCCTCGCCTTCGCCCTGCTCAGACCGCCATGGGCGGTCAGCGGCAGTGCGAGCTGAGCACCGATCCGGTAGAGCGGATCGAGGGACGTCATCGGCTCCTGGAAGATCATCGTGAGCTTCGAACCGCGGTAGCGGTTGAGGCGGTCGGGTGGTAGCCCGATGAGCTCCTCGCCCCGATAGCGCACGGAGCCTTCCGCATAGCCGTTGGAGGCGAGAAGGCCCATGACGGACATCATGGTCTGGCTCTTGCCGGAGCCTGACTCGCCGACGATCGCGACGGTCTCGCCCGGCTGGACGTCGAGGCCGATGCCCTTCACGGCATGGAGGATGCCGTCCCCGGTCCGGAAGCGGACGTGCAGATCCCGCACCGAGAGCACAGGCGCTTCGGCGCCGTTGGGGACGATCTTGGGCGCGGCGGACGCGGCCATGTCAGCGGTTCCCTGTGCCGGTTCGCCGGCCGGCGGGCGGTCCCCCGCGGGCCGCGCGTGAGGGGAGGGAGGATACCATGATCAGCGGTCCTTGGGATCGAGGGCGTCGCGCAGCCCGTCGCCGATGAAGTTGAGGCAGAAGAGGATCGCCACCAGGGTGATGGCCGGGTAGATGAGCATCCAGGTCGAATCCTGGATGCTCTTCGCGCCCTCGGAGATCAGCACGCCGAGGCTCGTATAGGGCTCCTGCACCCCGAGCCCGAGGAACGACAGGAAGCTCTCGAGCAGGATTACGCGGGGCACCATGAGGGTCATGTAGACCACCACCGGGCCGAGGGTGTTGGGGATCACGTGGCGGCGGATGATGCCTCGGGTCTCGACGCCGAGGGCTTCCGCGGCCTGCACGTATTCCTGCCGCTTGATGGAAAGCGTCTGGCCGCGGACGATGCGCGCCATGTCGAGCCACTCGACCGCGCCGACGGCCAGGAACACGAGCACGAAGTTGCGGCCGAAGAACACGACCAGCATGATGACGAAGAAGATGAAGGGCAGCGAATAGAGGACGTCGACGATGCGCATCATCACGAGGTCGGCCCGGCCGCCCAGATAGCCCGACGTTGCCCCGTAAACGACCCCGATGACGATCGCCACGAGGGTAGCCAGGAGGCCGATGGCGAGGGAGATCTGACCCGCCTTCATGGTGCGGGTGAGAAGGTCGCGGCCGTTCGCCTCCGTGCCGAAGAAGAAGTAGCGCTTGTCGATCGGCACGCTCACGAGAAGTCGACGCCCCTCGTCCTGGCGCTCCAGCACCTGGGCGGGGCCGAACAGGTCGGAGCGCTCGAAGAAGGCGAGGTTGCGTTCGTCGATCGGTCTCTGGCTCGTGCTCACGAGGTCCATGCGGACCGCGTCGCCCGTGATCTCCACGTTCTCGGCCCGGGCTCGCACGCGGGAGCCGATGCGCTCGATCTGCGGCGAGATCTGCTCGGCCTTCGGGTAGGCCGTGAGGCTGGCGGGCGCCCGGACGTAATCCGGATAGACGCGGTCGAACGGATGCCCGGTGAAGAACGGCCCGACGATGCAGGCGAGCGCGATCAGCCCGAGGAGGACCATGCTGGCCACGGAGGCCTTGTTGCGGAGGAGGCGGGTGCGGGCGTCCGCCCAGAGCGAGCGGCCGACCACGGGTCCGCGGAGCGGGATGTCGGAGACGACGGCGCCTTCGGCCATGGCTTGAAGCCTCAATCGTAGCGGACGCGGGGGTCGATCACCGCGTAGAGGATGTCGACGACGAGATTGAAGATGAGGACGAACACCGCCACGACGACCACGGTGCCCATGACCAGGGTGTAGTCGCGGTTCAGCGCAGCCTCGACGAAGTAGCGGCCGACCCCCGGGAGGGCGAAGATGGTTTCCACCACCACCGATCCCGTGAGGAGCCCGGCGGCCGCGGGTCCGAGATAGGACACCACCGGCAGCGCCGCGCCGCGCAGGGCATGGCGCACGATGATCCGCGAGGGCAGCCCGAGCGAGCGGAGCGTCCGGATGTGGTTGGAGCGCAGGTTCTCGATCATGGAGGCGCGGGTCATGCGCGCGATGATGGCGATCTGCGGAAGCGCCAGCGTGATCACGGGAAGGATGAGGTTGCGCGGCGCGCCGCCGGCCCATCCGGCCACGGGCAGCATCGCGAGCATGAGGCCGAAGACGATCTGCAGCACCGGCGCGATCACGAAGGTCGGGATCGTGAGGCCGAAGGTCCCGAGGCCGCTGACGAGATAGTCGATCGTGCTGTTCTGCCGGAAGGCCGCGATGGTGCCGAGCGTGCCCCCGACGACGATCGCCAGGCTTAGCGCCAGCGCCCCGATGGTCATCGAGACCGGCAGGCCGTTCGCGAAGAGCTCGCCCACGCTGAAGTCGCGCATGATGAAGGAGGGGCCGAAATCGCCCTGCACCACGTTGGCGAGGTAGCGCAGGTACTGCTCGAAGAGTGGCCGGTCGAGCCCGTAGATCTTCTGGAGGTTCTCCATGACCTTGGCCTCGAGCGGTCGTTCGAGGTCGAACGGTCCCCCGGGCGCGAGCCGGATCAGGAAGAACGAGATTGTGATGATGATGAAGAGCGTCGGGATCGCCGAGAGGAGCCGACGGGAAATGAAGGAGAGCACGGGCTTCGACTCCGTTCGGTAACGAGCCCTGGATCCAGATGCGGCCCTGGCGGCCGACTTGCTTCTTGCGAACCGGGCGGCCCTTAAGGCCGCCCGGCAGGTCGAGCTTACTGCTTCAGGGACAGGAACCGGGTCGGGTAGACGCCGGAGATGTTCTGGTTGAAGCCCTGGAGCTTCTCCGAGACCAGGTTCTTGGTGCTGTAGTGGAGGAGCGGGATCCAGGGCTCCTCCTTCATGAAGATCTGCTCGGCCTTGTAGAGCAGTTCGCCACGCTTCTTGAGATCGGTCTCCTGGACGGACTTGACCTTCAGGATGTCATCGAACTCGGCATTGCTCCACTTGCCGTAGTTGAAGCCCTTGTTGTCGGACTGGAGCAGGAACAGGAAGTTCTGCGGGTCGGAATAGTCGCCGATCCAGCCGTAGCGGGCGATGTCGAAGTCGCCGCCGTCACGCAGATGCGCGAAGTGGGTCTTCGAATCGGTGTTGATGAACGACGTCTCGACGCCGAGCGCCTTCCACTGGTCCGCGATCGCGACAACCGTGTTCCGGTTGTTGTCCGTGGTGTTGTAGCGGATCTCGACCTTGAGCGGCTTCAGTCCGGGGCCGAAGCCCGCCTCCTTGAGGAGCGCCTTTGCCTTCTCCTCGCGATCGATCGGCGACAGGCTCGCGTACTCGGCTTCCGCCGGCTTGCCGTAATTGCCGATGCCCGGGGGTACGAAGGAATAGGCCGGCAGCATGGTGCCGCCCCAGATCTGCTCGGCAATGAACTCGCGGTCGATTGCCATCGAGAGTGCCTTGCGGACGCGTACGTCGTTCAAGGGGGCCTTGGAGGTATTCACCGGCAGACACCACACGCCGAGATACGGGCCGATGACGACCTGCTTGCCGAAGCGCTCTTTCAGGGCCTTGACCTGGTCGGCCGGGATGTCGGGGGTCGAGTGAAGTTCGCCGGCCTGGAAGCGCCGCACGGCCGCGGCGAGATCCGACACGGGATAGAACATCACCTGGTCGATCTTGACGTTCGCGGCGTCGTAGAAGTTGGGATTCTTCACGACCTTGATGTGCGAGTTCGGCACGAACTCGGCCAGCATGTAGGCGCCGTTTGAGACGAGGTTGCCGGGCTTCACGTAATCCTTGCCGTGCTTCTCGATGGAAGCCGGGTGGACGGGAAGGCCGGTCTGGTGAGTGAGCTGCTCGAGGAAGTAGGGGGTCGGGTTCTCGAGGCGGATCTCGAGCGTGCGGTCGTCGACCGCCTTCGCGCCGAGCTCTTCCGCCTTCGCCTGGCCCTTGTTGATCTTCTCGGCGTTCAGGATCGGGTAGAGGATGGTGGCATACTTCGCGCCGGTCTCCGGATTCATGATCCGGCGGTAGGCGTAGACGAAGTCCGAGGCCTTCACGGGATCGCCGTTCGACCACTTGGCGTTGGCGCGCAACGTGAAGCGGTAGAGCTTGCCGTCGTCCGCGATTTCCCACTTCTCGGCGACGCCGGGGACGACCTCGCCCTTGTTGTTCTTGATCACGAGACCGTCGTAGAGGTCGCGCAGGACGTGGGACTCGCCCACGGTCGAGGTCTTGTGGACGTCGAGCGTCTCGGGCTCGCCGTCGTTGCCGCGATGATAGGTGACCTGCGCGGCGGCAAAGCTCGTCAGGGCGACGGTCGCGACCGACGCCAGAGCAATCCGTTTGAACCAGGTAGACATGTAGAGCATCCCCTCTTCTGGTTATAGCTCGTGGTGATGTGTCTCAGCGGACGAAGGGCAGGCTCCCAAAGGCGCCTTATCCCTTCGTCGCACCTTGAACCTCTTTCTTGTTCGGTTCCGACGCCCCTGTCCAGCCGGATTTGCGGGCTGACCACGCCCAAACGTTGACGCAGCGGGACTCGCTGCTCACGAACAGGTGACGATCGCGCCAAGGTTGTGGGACGGAAGCGGCCCTGGGCCCTGCGGCCGGGCGGGTCAGGCGCCGGCGTCGAACACGAAGCCGCCGGCCTCGATCCCTGCGGCCGCTGCGATCTCGTCGTTGTCCGACGTATCGCCGGAAACACCCACGGCACCGATCAGGGCGCCCTGCTGATCCTTGATGAGCACGCCCCCCGGGGCCGGGATCAGCTGTCCTCCGACCGCATGGGTTGCAGCCGCCACGAAGTAGGGACGGTCCACCGCCATCTTGTGAATCGCCCGGGAGCCGACGCCGAGCGAGAGCGCCCCGTAGGCTTTGCCCATGGCGATCTCGGCCCGTTTCAGGCTCGCGCCGTCCTCCGTGGCGAGCGCCCGCAATGCCCCCCGGGCATCGTAGACCGCCACCGACAGCGGCTTGAACCGCTTCTCCCGGGCAGCTTTGAGGGCGGCGGCGAGGATCGTCTGGGCGGCTTCGAGGGTGAGATCGCTCATGCGGGTCGGGTCCGGGGGTTGGGGACGGGTGGGTCGGGATCAGCGAATGGCGCTGTCGCGGCGGGCGAGCCAGGTCGCGACGGCCCGGCGCTCCTCGAGGGTCATCTCGGTGATGTTGTTGGGCGGCATCGCGTGGGTGAGCACGCTCTGGATCCGGATCGCCTCCGCGTGGCGGGCGATCTCTTCCGGCGTGTCGAGCCTGACGCCCTTCGGGGCGATCGGGACGCCGTCCCAGACCGGCTCGGCGGCATGGCACATGGAACAGCGGGACTGCACCGCGAGCACGGCCTCGTCGAAGGCGGCCGGCAGCGCGGTTGCGGGCAGCTCGGCGAGGGTAGCGTTGCCGGGCTTGCCGATGATCGAGAGGTAGATCGCAACCGCGACCGCCGCCGCCGACACGCCCCAAGTCCACCACGGCGAGCCCTTGTCGGCATGGCGCGAGTTGAAGAAATGCCGGATCACGGCCCCCGCAACGACGATCAGCCCGATGATCGCTACCGAATAGCGGGATGACCACGCCAGCGGATAATGGTTCGACAGCATCAGGAAGATGACCGGCAGGGTCAGGAAGTTGTTGTGCAGGGAGCGCTGCTTCGCCTGTCGGCCCAGCGCCGGATCGGGCGTGCCGCCGGCCAGAAGGGTGTCGACCACCTTCTTCTGGTTGGGGATGATGATGAAGAACACGCTCGCGGTCATCCAGGTCGCAATCATCGCGCCGGTATGCAGGAAGGCCGCGCGGCCGTTGAAGAGCAGGGTGAAGGCATAGGCCGCCGCCAGGATGTAGAGGAAGAGCACCGCGCCGAGGAGCACGTCGATCTTGCCCAGGGCCGAGCGGCAGAGCCCGTCATAGACGAGCCAGCCGATCGCGAGGCCCCCGATCCCGATCGCCGCCGCCTGCCAGGGCTGGAGCGCCCGCACCGCGGGGTCGATCGTGTAGAGGTCGGCATTCAGGTAGTAGACCCAGACGAGCAGGAAGAAGCCCGTGATCCAGGTCGAGTAGCTCTCCCACTTGAACCAGGTGAGTTCCTTCGGGAGTTCCGGCGGCGCCACCAGGTATTTGCGCATGTTGTAGAAGCCGCCGCCATGCACCTGCCAGGCCTCGCCGCCGACGCCTGCGGCCAGGCCCTCGCGCTTCTTGAGGCTGAGATCCAGGTGGATGAAGTAGAAGGACGAGCCGATCCAGGCCACGGCGGTGATCACATGCATCCAGCGCAGGAGCTGACTGACCCATTCGGAGATTTGCGGATCGAGCATGCGGGGGCGGGCCTGGGGACGGAAAGCTCAACAATGGAGGCGGCTTAGGGTTTTCCGGAAGCGGCGTCCACCGTCTTTTTGGCGCACGGGGAGCCCTCCGCACGCGAGCCTCCGGTCAGGCGCCCGGCTCCCGTGGGACGCAAACCCGCCGACCGCGTTGAACTCGGTCGCCGCCCTGGTCAGGTTGAAGCGCGGCCGGGGCGACGCACATATCGAGAGCTATCCCAGGGAGCCGCCCTTGTCCGACCGCCTGATCCGCATCGCCCTGTTCGTCGGGCTCCTGCTCCTCGCGGCCTTCGTGGCCGAGCCCTACATCGCCCGCTATCTCTATGCGAGCACGACGCCGCGGTTGGTCGATGCGCGCGGAAATCTGGAGGAGACCGAGCGCTCGACCATCGATCTCTTCCAGCGCATCTCGCCTTCCGTGGTGCACGTCTTCGCGGATCCCGACCCCCGGCGCCTGGCTCAGGAAGACCCCTATGGCGGCCTCGAGGGGCCGGGCGGTCGGGGCGGTCCCGGCGGTCCGGGCGGGGGTGGAGAGGGGGCCCAGTCCGGCACGGGGTTTCTCTGGGATGCGGCCGGTCACGCCGTCACCAACAACCATGTCGTCGAAGGCTCCCGGGGCGTGCGGGTCCGGCTCGCCAACGGCGAAATCGTCCCGGCCACCATCGTGGGCACTTCGCCGAACCACGATCTCGCGGTGCTGCGCTTGGGCCGGACCCGGCAGCAACCGCCGGCGATCCCGATCGGGACCTCGTCGGATCTCAAGGTCGGGCAGGCCACCTTCGCGATCGGCAATCCCTTCGGCCTCGACCAGACCCTCACCACCGGCGTGATCAGCGCGCTGAAGCGCCGCCTGCCGACCGCCGAGGGTCGCGAGCTCGCCGACATGATCCAGACGGACGCCGCCATCAACCCCGGCAATTCGGGCGGCCCGCTCCTCGACTCCGCCGGGCGCCTCATTGGGGTCAACACCGCGATCTTCTCGCCCTCGGGGGCCTTTGCGGGCATCGGCTTCGCGATCCCCGTCGACGTGGTGAACCGGGTCGTGCCCCAACTCATCCAGAACGGTCGCATGCCGACGCCGGGGATCGGCGTCATCGTCGGGCAGGAGGCCGCGACCGCGCAGCTCGGCATCGAGGGCGTCGTGATCGTGCGCACCATGCCGGGCTCGCCGGCCCAGCGGGCTGGACTCAGGGGGGTGAACACCCAGACCGGCGAGATCGGGGATGTGATCGTCGCGGCCAACGGCCGGCCCGTGCGCCGGCTTGCCGACCTCACATCCATCATGGAGGAGATCGGCGTCGGCCAGACCGTCGAACTCACGGTCGATCGCGCCGGGCACCAGACCGCCGTGCGGGTCGATGTTACCGATATGGGCCAGGCCCGCCGGGAGCGCTGATGTGGCGGACGCCCGAGACGAGCCGATCGGGCCCGGGGACTAGCCGAAGCGCCGATCCGCCCCTGTGCGAGAACCTCTTTCGCCCGTCCCGGTGCCTTGACGCGAGCGGTTGAAGGCCGGAACAGTCGCCCGTTCTCTTTCGAGGAGCGCCGATGGGCCGCCTGTCCACCCATGTTCTCGATACCGTTCACGGCGGGCCCGCGCCGGGCGTCGCTATCGAGCTCTACGCCCTCGAGGGCGAGAACCGCCGCCTCGTGGTCGAAACGCGGACGAATCCGGACGGCCGCACCGACGCACCGCTGATGATCGGCGATGGCTTCCGGACGGGCCGCTTCGAACTGCTCTTCCATGTGGGCGACTACTTCCGAGCCAGGGGCGCCGCGACCGCGAACCCGCCCTTCCTCGACGTGGTGCCGATCCGTTTCGCCATGGCCGAGGCGGACGGCCACTACCACGTGCCGCTCCTGGTCTCGCCCTGGAGCTATTCGACGTATCGCGGAAGCTAGAACTATGTCCTGACGTGCATTCAGCTCCCGTCTCCGGTCGGTCGCAAGGCCTTCCCGGAAGCCGGATTCAACTCACGTCGATCAGCGCCCGGACCGTCGCCTGCAATCTCCTGCCATCGAGACAACGATGCCCCACACGACCTATCCCCGCGATCTCGTCGGCTACGGCCGCAACCCGCCGGATCCGCGCTGGCCGAACGAGGCCCGCATCTGCGTGCAGTTCGTCGTGAACTACGAGGAGGGCGGCGAGAACAACATCCTGCACGGGGACCGCGCCTCCGAGGCCTTCCTCTCCGAAATCGTGGGAGCGCAGGCCTGGCCCGGGCAGCGGCACATGAACATGGAGTCCATCTACGAATACGGCTCCCGTGCCGGCTTTTGGCGCCTCTGGCGATTGTTCACCGAGCGCGACATGCCCGTCACCGTGTTCGGCGTCGCGACCGCGATGCAGCGCCATCCTGAAGCCGTGGCCGCGATGCGGGAGGCGGGCTGGGAAATCGCGAGCCATGGGCTCAAATGGATCGACTACAAGGATTTCACCTCCGACGAGGAGCGCGCCCATATCGCGGAGGCGGTTCGCATCCATACCGAGGTCGCCGGCGAACGCCCCTTGGGCTTCTACCAGGGCCGGACGTCCGAGCACACCCTGCGCCTCACCATGGAGGAGGGCGGCTTCCTCTATTCGGCGGATTCCTATGCCGACGAGCTGCCCTACTGGGTCGAGGGACCCAAGGGCCCGCAGCTCGTCGTGCCCTATACCCTCGACGCCAACGACATGCGCTTTGCGACGCCTCAAGGCTTCAATGCGGGCGACCAGTTCTTCGCGTATCTCAAGGACTCGTTCGACGTGCTCTATGCCGAGGGCGAGCGCGCGCCCAAGATGATGTCGGTGGGGCTCCATTGCCGCCTCGTCGGACGCCCTGGCCGGGCGGCGGCGCTGGCGCGCTTCCTCGACTACGTGAACTCGCACGAGGACGTGTGGGTCGCACGCCGCATCGACATCGCCCGGCACTGGATCCGCCAGCACCGCCCGGCGGGCCTGACGCCGAGCCGCATGAGCCGGACGCTCTTCGTCGAACTCTTCGGCGACGTGTTCGAGCATTCCCCCTGGATCGCCGAGACCGCCTACGCGAACGGCCTCACCACGGCCCAGGACGTCGCCGAGGGCCTGCACGCCGCCATGGTGCCTGTGCTGGGCAACGGCACCCGGGAGCAGAAGCTCGCGTTGATCCGCGCCCATCCTGATCTCGCCGGGCGCTTGAAGCTCGCGGATCTCACCGCGGATTCGCAGAACGAGCAGGCCTCCGCCGGTCTCGATAGCCTGACGCCGGAAGAGCGCGACTTCTTTCTCGCGATCAACGACCGCTACAAGGCCAAATTCGGCTTCCCCTTCATCATGGCCGTGAAGGGCCGGACCAAGGACGAAATCCTCGCGGCCTTCGAGGAGCGCCTGGAGCACGACCCCGAGCAGGAATTCGATGCGGCCCTCGTGCAGATCGAACTTATCGCGCTCCTGCGCCTGAAGGACCGCCTGCCCTCCATGGCGCATATGTTCTCGACGATGGCCTGAGTCGGACAGACCTCGGTCCAGGCGTCGATCTGAGTGAGGTGGGTCCCGCTCACGCGAAGACAACCCGACCACTCGGACAAGGAGAGCTGAGTCCGCGTCGGGGAAAAAGCTTTTCGGAACCCGAGCCCCCTTGGCGCGTCATTCCTCCGCAAGCTCGGCCGCGAGCCGCGACGGGAGGGAACCATGGGTCTATTCAAATTCATCAAGGAAGCCGGCGCGAAGCTCTTCGGGGGTGGCGCCCAGGCGGCAACGCCCGAGGCTCTGAAGAAGACGGTGGAGAGTCACGGCTTCGATTCCGGAAAGATCGCCATCGACATGCAGGGCGACCGGGTGAAGCTCTCCGGGCAAGCCATGACCCAGGAGGAGGCCGAAAAAATCATCCTCTCGCTCGGCAACACGATCGGGGTCGCCGAGGTGGATACCAGCGAGTTGCAGGTCCAGCAGGCAACGCCGCAATCCACCATGTACACGGTCCAGAAAGGGGATACCCTCTGGGAGATCGCCGAGAAGCACTATGGCAAGGGCAAGGGCGCCAAGTACACGGAGATCGTGAAGGCGAACTCCCCACCCGTGAAGGATCCCGACATGATTCAACCGGGCTGGGTGCTTCGAATCCCTCCGCTCGCGGGCTGAGTTCCACCAAGGTCTATCGTGCGGCGCGGCAAGGTCGGCGAACTCCTCCGCAATCGTCCGCAAGGTCTGTCGCCCCCGGCCGTGACCATAGGCGCGAGCCGTCGCGAGAGCGTTCGAGCTCAGGGGTGCGGTCAAGCGCGAGCCCGCGAAGCCCGACTCGACGCAACCGGTTCGGGCGGGGCTCGAACCGGCGATTGCGCCTCGGCATGACGCCGTTATGGTGCGATGACACGCTGGAGCAGGGGGATAGCAATGAGTGCGCCGGGCGGGATCGTCGATCTTGATCGCGAAGCCGTAAAGCAGGGTCTCGAAGATGGGTCGATCCTCCTGGTCGATGTGCGCGAGCCTCAGGAATTCGCCGCCGGGCACATCCCAGGGTCCGTCTCGATGCCGCTCTCGACCTTCGATCCGAACGCGATCCCGAGCGAGCCCGGCAAGCGCGTCGTATTCTCCTGCGCGGCGGGCGTGCGCTCCGTGCGCGCCATCGAGTTCGCGCAGGCCTTCGGGCACGATATCCGGGAGCATTACCGGGGCGGGTTCAAGGATTGGGCTGCGGCCGGCGAGGACATTGCCTGACGGTTCCCCTGCGCAGTGCCGTTTGGAGGCTCGTTGCCGCCCTAGGACCTCCTTTGACGGAAGAATGACGGCCACGAAGCCGAAACCCAACAAAGTTAATTGCGACCGGCCAAGCTGCCCACTAGCTTGCCGGGATGGATGCCACCGACACAGAGATCCTCCGTCTCCTGCAAACCGACAATCGTCGCTCGAGCAACGAGATCGGGAAGGAGATCGGGCTATCGGTGTCCGCGGTGAACGAGCGTGTGCGCCGCCTGAATGCCATGGGCATCGTCAAGGCCAACCGGGCGATTGTCGATCCAGCGGCCGCGGGCCTCGATCTCTGCGCGTTCATGTTCGTCGATATCGACTCGCGCGGCGATGAGGAGGGTTTCGTCGCTGGCGTAGCCGCCGCCCCAGAGGTCCAGGAGGTCCACCATATCACCGGCAGCCACTCCTACCTCCTGAAGGTCCGGACTCCGGGCACGTCCGAGCTCCAGAAGTTTCTCTCATCGACCTTGAAGCTCTTGCCGGGTGTGATCCGAACCGAGTCCTTCGTGGTGCTGGAGACGCGCAAGGAAACCTCCGAACTGCCAATTCAGTCCGTCAAATCGGGGAAGCGCCCATGAGCGCGGCGTTGTCCGTTCCAGGCCGAGAAGCCCTCGAGCCACTCGGGCATGGCGCCCCCGTTTCTCGTGCCGAGCCGGGAGGCTAACGATGGCGCCCGTCGTTACCGACACCATCACGGCGGCAATCCTGCGGGAGTTGAAGGCTAATGCGCGCCTGCCGCTCGCCACCCTCGGCCGACGTGTCGGCCTGTCGAGAACTGCCGTGAAGCAGCGTCTGGAGAGGCTGGAGCGAGCCGGCTACATCCTGGGCTACACGACCGTCGGGCTGGACGACGGCAAGAGACCGCCGGCCGTCTCCGCGGTTCTGCTCGTGGACCGGGTGGATCGGCTTCACGGCGCCAACGTGATCACCCGTCTCAAGGCCGTCCCGGAGATCGGCGAATGCCATGTGCTGACAGGCGGCCTCGATCTCCTCGTGGAGGTGCGCGGAGCCGGAACGGAGCGGTTGCGCGATATCATGGAAACGGTCGCTGCCATCGACGGCGTGCGCAACGCGCATCTCTATCTAGTTCTTGACCAGCACGCCCCTCGTCCCACCCAGCCGAATCGAGAGCCGCTCCATCCCTGATTCGGTGGCCCGATTCCACCGCTATCTCGTCCTGTCTGAAACCCGATCCGGTAGATTGACGACTGAACGGCGTTTGTTGCGCAAATTTAACTAAAAGCTGCCGTTTCGAAAGGCATATGTGCCGAAACTAGGCAAATCGACAGCTTCCCCTTGGCCAGCAGATCCCACAGGTTTCACCAGGGCCGATTTGCAACTCCGACCGGTGGATCGGCATCCGAAGCCGCCGGGGTGGCGCATCGGGGCGTTAGCCCACGAGGGCCGGCAGTCCTGAAGACAAAGTCTGAGAACAAGTGCGTGGCGTCGTCGGTAACCGGTCGCCCTGCAGGAGCGAGAGCGACACATCATGCCCCTGAAGACCCCCGTGACCGTTTGGACCAGCGATGCACAGGCTGAAGCGGTCGGCGAGCAACTTCTGTCCCGCACGCTTCCTCGGGAGGCATGGACGCACGCCGCCCATCTCACGGCGACCACCTACCTCATGACCTGCCGGCCGGATATCGATGTGGAGCGCGAGCTTCCCGGCATCATCCAGGCCTACAACCGGGTTTCCGGCGGGGCCGAGACCGGCCTGCGCGGCTATCACGAGACCCTGACGCAGTTCTACATGCAGGCCATCCGCCACTTCCTGTCGCGCCTCGATCCGGATCTCAGCCTTGCGGAGCGATGCAACGCGCTGATCGCGTCGCCCTTCGGGGAGCGAAACTTTCCCCTCACGTTCTACTCGCGCGAGCGCCTCTTCTCCGCCGAGGCCAAACGGCGCTTCGTCGAGCCCGACCTGCGTCCCCTCAAATTCGGGGACATTCCGACGGGGTTCGCCGCTGGAATGAACCAGATGGCAAGCCCCTCACCATTGGAGGCCTGAGGCTGCAAAACCTGCCTGGGCTGTTCCGCCCCGGTCGAACGACCGGAGACGCGCGGAACGGGCGTTTCGTCCGTTCTTCGCTCGGAACGCCCGCAGGCCAGCCCTGCGCGACAGTTCTGCATCCGCGATTGACGTTCGGGGCCGGCGCTCTTCATAGGAGGGGTCGAGATCTTGCATTGAAACAAGGACGAAGGCTGCCCGATTCGACCAAAGCGGATCGAGCGGCCGTCGAGAGCGGAGTGGCAGATGGCCGGTATGAAGTTTGGTGTGGGGCAGCCCATTCGCCGCGTTGAGGATCAGCGCTTCGTGACGGGCGCAGGCCGCTACACGGACGATCATCTTCCCGAAGGGCTGGCCTATGCCGCCGTGGTGCGCAGCCCCCATGCACATGCGCGGTTCACGATCGGCGATCTCGAGGCCGCCCGCGCGATGCCGGGCGTTCTCCTCGTCCTCACCCATGAGGACGTCCGCGACCTCGGCGCGATCCCCTGTCTCGGCCCATCACGAAACAGCGATGGGTCCATGATGGCCCTGCCGCCTTACCCTGTTCTCGCTGTGGACGAAGTCCGCCATGTTGGCGATGCGGTCGCTTTCGTGGTGGCCGGAAGTGAGGACGAGGCGCGGGCCGCGGCCGAGGCCGTCGAGATCGATTGGGCGCCGCTCGATGCGGTCGTCGGCATCGAGGGCGCGGAGGTCGAGGGCGCCCCGCTGGTGTGGCCGGACCTTGCCGGCAACGTCGCCTTCGATACGGATGTCGGCAAGCGTGAGGAGACCGATGCGGCCTTCGCCAAGGCCCACCGCACCGTGTCGCTCACGGTCGTGAACAACCGCCTCATCACCAATTACCTGGAGCCCCGCGCCTGCATTGCGGAATACGACGAGGCGGGCCGCCGCTGGACCCTCACCCTGGGAAGTCAGGGCAGCCACGACATCCGGGACATTCTGGCCAAGCACATCCTGAAGGTGGAGCCGGAACGGATCCGCGTGGTGACGCCGGATGTGGGCGGCGGCTTCGGGACCAAGATCTTCATGTACCGAGAATATCCGCTCTGCGCCGTCGCGGCCGAGCGCCTCAAGCGCCCCGTGCGTTGGGTCGCCGACCGGACCGAGCATTTCCTCGGCGACACGCAAGGGCGCGACAACATCACCACCGCCACCATGGCCATCGATGCGCAGGGCCGGTTCCTCGCGCTGCGGATCGACCTCAAGGCGGATCTCGGCGCCTATCTCTCGCAGTTCGCACCCTTCATCCCGACCGGCGGGTCGCGGATGTCGCCCGGCTGCTACAACATCCCGGCCGTCCACGCCCGCGTCCGGGGCTACTACACCCACACCGTCCCGGTCGACGCCTATCGCGGGGCGGGGCGGCCCGAAGCCGCTTATGTGATCGAGCGTTTCGTCGATCACATCGCGCGCGAACTCGGCACGACGCCCGATGCCATTCGGGCCTTGAACTTCGTCAAGCCCGAGGAGATGCCCCACGAGACGGCCACGGGACGGATCTACGACAGCGGTGAGTTCGAGGGTCACATGCGCCGGGCCATGGAGGTTGCCGACTGGGCAGGCTTCGCGGAGCGTGCGGCGACGTCTGGGCGGGCCGGACGGGCGCGGGGCATCGGCATGGCGACTTACATCGAGGCTTGCTCCGGCGGCTCCGCGGAGGACGCGCAGGTGCGCCTGGAACAGGATGGCACCGTGACGGTGCTGATCGGAACGCAATCGACCGGGCAGGGGCATGTCACGGCCTATGCTCAGCTCGTGTCCCAGCACCTCGACATCCCCCTCGATCGCATCCAAGTTCACCAGGGGGACACGGACCGCGTCGCCACCGGCGGCGGGACGGGCGGGTCGCGCTCCATTCCCGTCGGCGGCGCGTCGGTCGCCGGCGCCTCGCGGCAGCTGGCCGAGAACCTCAAGCAGCTCGCCGCCGATGTGCTCGAAGCGGGCGTCGCGGATCTCGAAATTTCCGAGGGGAGCGTGCGAATCGCAGGCACGGACCGGGCGGTCTCGTTCGAGGAACTGGCGCAGCGCCCGGGTGCGACGCCGGAGCTCCTGACCGTCTCGGACAGCTGGAAACCCCCGGAAGCCACCTATCCCAACGGAACACATGTGTGTGAAGTCGAGATCGACCCCGACACCGGCGAGGCCGAAGTCCTGCGCTACACGATCGTGGACGATTTCGGCGTGACCCTGAATCCGCTGCTCCTCGCGGGTCAGGTTCATGGCGGTGCCGTTCAGGGCATCGGCCAAGCTCTGCACGAGCGCACGGTTTACGATTCGGGCGGACAGCTCGTGACGGCCTCTTTCATGGATTACCGCCTGCCGCGGGCCGCCGATGTGCCCGATTTCTACTTCGAGACCCGCAATGTGCCCTCCAAAACCAACATTATGGGGATGAAGGGCGCAGGAGAGGCGGGTGCCATCGGGGCGACGCCGGCCGTGATGAACGCCGTCGCCGATGCCCTCCACCGGGCGTATGGTATCCGGCACATCGACATGCCGGCGACGCCGGATCGCCTCTTTGCCGCGATCCAAGCCGCCCGTCAGGCGCAGGCGGCGTAGTCGGCGGGACGCCATCACTGCCTGGGCGCCATTGGCAGAAATGCAAGCTCGACTTTGCATGAGAGCCGTATCTGCGTTCAGGCCCTGTCATATGCTGTCGGTTAAGAGCGAACGAGCTCGATCATGACCACGAGGGAGAATAGTTGATGATGCGTCCAATCCTGCTGGGCCTTGCGCTCACGGTCGGTGTCTCGGCCGCCATCGCGCAAAGCGACCCGATTGCAGACCGCCGGGCCCTCATGAAGACCGTCGGTGCTGCAACGGCTACCGGCAATCGAATGTCCAAGGGCGAGGTGGCCTTCGAACTCGACAAGGCCCAGGACGTGCTCAAGGCCTACGCGAATGCAGCCGACAAGATGCACACCTACTTCCTCGACACCGCAAAGAGCGGCGGCGAGACCTCGGCCAGTCCGAAGATCTGGGAGAACCAAGCCGATTTCCGCAAGCGCTTCGACGATTGGGCTGCAGACATCAAGAAGGCGGCTGCGAACACGAAGGATCTCGAAACCTTCAAGGCCGAATTCGCGACGGTGACCAAATCATGCGGCGGTTGCCACCAGACCTACCGGATCACCCGGAGCTGATGCGTCGATCCGGGTGAGGTCGCGTCGGCTCACGTGACGATGACGCGGCCAACCGGAAACAAGAGCTGATTCCGCAACACGAAAACAGCTCTCGGCCTGACTGAACCGGCATCGGCCGGAGCGCGGCCGTTCAGCAAGAGTTGATCGCGCCACCCGGCCATGGCGGCTATGAGGACCAGGCGGGCTTCGGCCCGCCTTTTCTATGAGGATTTCATGAAGCGCGTGCTTCTCGTTCTTGTCGTTCTCGGCCTCATCGGAGCTGCCGCATTCTGGTTTCTCACGAGCCCCGATCGGCAGAGCGCTGGGCTCGAGGCGATCCCCGCGGGCGCTGCGAACCTGGAGAACGGGAAGACCCTGTTTTATGCGGGCGGCTGCACCTCGTGCCACGCGAAGCCTCAGCAGGACAACAAGCTGCTCCTCGGGGGCGGCTATCCCCTGAAGTCACCGTTCGGGACCTTCTACGTTCCCAACATCTCGCCCCATCCGCGAGATGGTATCGGGGCTTGGACGCCCGCGCAGTTCGTGCGCGCCATGCGCGGCGGCGTGTCGCCGGACGGGCGCCACTACTACCCCGCCTTTCCCTACACCTCCTACCAGCGCATGAGCGCCGCGGACCTGAGGGACATGTTCGCGTTCATGCAGACCCTGCCTGCCGTCGAAGGGCGCGTGCGCGATCACGACCTGCCGTTCCCCTTCAGCGTCCGCCGCGGCCTTGGCCTCTGGAAACTCGCCTTCCTCGACGGTCAAGCCTTCATGCCGGACGCGGCGAAGAGCGCGCCGCAGAACCGGGGCGCCTACCTCGTCGAGGGAGCGGGGCATTGCGTCGAATGCCACAGCCCCCGCGGCCGCCTCGGGGCAGTCTTGGCCGACCGGCGTTTCGCGGGTGGGCCGGAGCCGGAGGGGCGGGGTTGGGTCCCGAACATCACGCCGCACGACACGGGCCTAAAGGATTGGACGCGGGGCGACGTGGAGGAGATCCTCACCTCCGGCCTCACCCCGACGGGCGACTCAGTGGGGTCGTCCATGGCTTCGGTCGTAGCGAATACCGCGCAGATCCCGGAAGCCGACCGAAAGGCGATGGCGGAATACGTCCTCTCCCTGCCGCCGCGGGAGGGGCGGAAGGGGCCGCAATAGCCGCGGTCGTCGATCCGCTCGAGCCTGTGGCCGTGAGGGGAGGGGCTGGCAGCGGACGCCGTTCCCTAACGTGCATTCCGCTCATCTGGTTTAGTGGTCGCTTTGTCGTCGCGTGACGCGCATCCACTTCACGAGATCGCTGCCTAATCCATCACGGCCGCTTTGAGGATGCACACCATCGTGGCCCGACCGGGCCCGTCGCTCACGCACCGCACGGTATGGGGGCGGTCGCAGCGATAGCGCAGGGTCTCGCCCGCCTTGGCGCGCTGGGTCGTCCCGCTCACCTCGACCTCGAACTCGCCTTCGAGAACGGAGAGGCACTCCACCGATCCGCGCTGATGAGCCTCTGAATCGAGCACGCCTCCGGGCTCGGCCTGCACGTCGTACCATTGCAGCCACTCGACGGTCTTGATCCATCCGATGATGGCAAGCCGCATCTTGCCGTCGTCGGAGACCAGTATCGGTGTGTCGGGCCGGGTCGACTTGTCGATGAAGGGCTCCTCGTCGCTGGTCGCGAGAACGCGCTCGATCGACACGTCGAGGGCCTGGGAGAGGCGCCAGATGGTCGCGAGCGTCGGGTTCGTCTCGTTCCGCTCGATCTGGCTGATGATCGACTTGGCGACGCCGGACTGCTCGGCGAGTTCCGAGAGCGACAGGTTATAGGCTTTGCGCAGCCGCTGGACCGTCTTGCCGAGCTGGCCCGACAAGACCTGCGCGCCGACTTCCAGCGTCCTCTGGCGATCTCTGCCTTCGATACCCATCCGCCCCTGCCGCTTGAGCGAGGTCCGAGAGCTCGGACGTCTGCCTGATGCGAGAACCGGTTGTGCGGGAACCCGGACGCAGGGTCAAGCGCGAGGGAGGGCCCCTACCGACCCTCCCGGCCCGAGCGAGCGCCCCATCACGCCCGGGCCGTCGCCCGCGCCATATCGGCGCTCAGCGCCGACCAGTTCCGCATGTCGTTCACGGCGGAGGTGTAGCTCGCCACGATCCGCTCGGCGAGGGAGGAGGAGGCGCCGATCTCGGCCATCGCGTCGGTCGCGGCCCTGCGGGCCGCGCCCAGGATCGGGCGGGGGAACGCCTCGAGGGTCACCGGATAGCGGCCGATGATCTCGGTGAGCGCGATGGCGTTCTGGAGCACGGCGTCCGCCAGGCCCAGATTGTGCTCGGCCCGGCAGGATTCCGCCACGATGTGACGGAGATCCTCGGGCAGCCCGTCCCAGGCCTTGAGCGAAATCATGAACTCGCTCGCGCCGTTCGGCTTGTTGAAGCCCGGGGCGTAGTAGAAGGGGGCATATTTCGGCAGGCCGGTTTCGAGGTCGGTCGACGGCGCCAGGAATTCGGCCGCGTCGATGGAGCCCTTCTCCAGCGCAGGCAGCAGATCGCCCGCGCTCACCGACATCGGCACGGCGCCGAGCCTGGCATAGACCTCGGCTCCGAGCCCCTGGACGCGGATGCGCATGCCCTTGAGATCGTCGAGCCCCGAGAGGCGGCGGCGAAACCAACCCCCCATGGAAGGGCCGGTGTTTCCGGCGAGGAAGGCCCGCACGCCGTAGGGTCGATAGAGTTCGTCCCACAGGGCCTGCCCGTCGCGCAATTCGACCCAGGCCTGGTGCTCCACCGGGCCGAGGCCGAAGGGTACGGTCGTGAAGAAACCTGCGGCCGGGATCTTTCCCTGCCAGTAGAGGGCCGCGGTGTGGCCCATCTCCACCGTTCCGGTCGAGACCGCATCGAGGATCGCGAAGGGCGGCACGATCTCGCCGGCAGCGAAGAGGTCGACCTGGAGCCGCCCGCCGCTCATGGCCGTGATGCGCTCCGCGATCCGGCGGGCCGAAACGCCGGGGCCCGTGCGGTTCTTGGGCCAGGACGTGACCATCCGCCAGCGCAGGCTCTGGGCGCTGGCGACGGAGGGGGCCGCCACGGCAGCGGCGCCGAGGCCCAGCGCCGCGCGGCGGGAAAGGTTAGCGCCACCAGGTATGGAAATGATGCACGGGCCCGTGCCCGTTCCCGATCCGCAGGGTTTCGGAGGCGCCGATCGCGGCGCCGATATAGGCCTTGGCAGCTTCCACCGCCGGGCGCAGCGCGAGGCCTTTGGCGAGGCCTGCGGCGATGGCCGAGGAGAGGGTGCAGCCGGTCCCGTGGGTGTTGCGGGTCGCGACCCGGGGCGCGGTGAAGCGCTGCAGGCCCTCCGCATCGACCAGAATATCGGTGCTGTTCTCGCCCTCGGCATGACCGCCTTTCACGAGAACCGCGCGGGGTCCAAGGGCGAGGATCCGCCGGGCCTGCGCCTCCATGGCGGCTTCGTCCGCGGCGACGGGCTCGTCGAGGATCGCGGCAGCCTCGGGGAGGTTCGGAGTTACGACGAGCGCCTGCGGGATCAGGACCCGCCGCAAGGTCTCGACCGCTTCAGGGCGGAGGAGACGATCGCCGGAGGCCGCGACCATCACGGGATCGAGCACCACGACATCGGCCCCGTGACGCCGGAGGCCGGCCGCCACGGCCTCGATCACGCCGGGCTGCGAGAGCATGCCGATCTTCACGGCGTTGACGGCAAGGTCCGAGAAGACGCTGTCGATCTGCTGGCCGATGAAGTCCGGCGGCACATCGTGGATGCCCTGCACCCCGACCGTGTTCTGGGCGGTGAGGGCCGTGATCACGCTCGCGCCGTAGACCCCGAGGGCCGAGAAGGTTTTGAGATCCGCCTGAATGCCGGCGCCGCCGCCTGAATCCGAGCCCGCGATCGTGACCGCAATGGGCGTTTCGAGATCGGCTCCGATGCCGGTTCGGCCGGTCTCCGCACGCGAGGTTGTGAGTGGCACGGAGGTCAAGGCAGCGTTCCCCTTGGCTTGAGGGCTTCGTCCACGATCGAGCGGAGCCTCGCGGCCTCGGCGGCCGGATCGTCGGCCATGAAGATTGCGGAGATCACGGCGATGCCGCCGACCCCTGCGGCGATCACCGAACCCGCATTCGTGTGGTCGATCCCAGCGATGGCGCCGACCGGAATGCCGCCCGCGAGCCTTGCCCGGAACGCCACGCGGGCGAGTCCGTCGAGGCCGATGGGAGGGTCCGGGTTGTCCTTGCTCACCGTCGCGAACACGCCTCCGATGCAGGCATAATCGATGGCGAGGCGGAACACCTCGTCGGCCTGCTCCACGGTCTTCAAGGTCAGCCCGACAATCGCGCTGGGCCCGAGAAGGCGCCTTGCGTCGGCCGGATGCAGGTCGCCTTGGCCGAGATGGACGCCGTCCGCGCCTGCAGCCAGCGCGACGTCAACCCGGTCGTTGACGAGGAGCGGCACGCCCGTGCCCTCGAGCGCCGCCTTCAAGGCGCGGGCATTCTTGACGAGAAGGCGGCCATCTGCGTGCTTGTCGCGATACTGGATCAGGGTGCAGCCGCCCGCGACGCCAGCTTCGGCGAGGGCAACCATGTCCCGGCCACGCGTGCGCTCGGGATCGACGATGCCATAGAGCCTGATGTCGACCGGGTTCATGCGAGCCTCGCGCGGGCGCCCAGGGCTGCGCCATCGAGGGCATGGAGCGCATCCAGGAAGGCGGGCTGGAAGCTGCCCGGACCCGCTGCGGTCTCGGACGCGATCTCGCCGGCGACCCCGATGACGAGAACGGCCGAGGCAGCGGCCTCGAGCGGATCGGTCAGAGCCGTGAAAGCCGCCACGAGGGCGGTGGCGGCGCAGCCCATGGCGGTCACGCGGGTCATAAGGTCGTGCCCGTTCGCGATAGCCAGGGAGGTGGTCCCATCGGTGACGAGATCCACGGGGCCGGTGAGCGCGACGACCACACCCTGCGCGGCCGCGAAGGCGCGCACGGCTTCCGGGCTCGCCTCCTCTCCGGCAAGCGCGGTGAACTCCGCCGCGTTGCACCGCAGAACCGCCGGGCAGCCCGTGAGGCATAGGCGCGCGAGTTCGAGCCGCGGCGGCGATGCGTCCACGAAGACCGGATCGAGCACCCAGGGTTTCTTCGCCGCCCGTGCTGCCGCAATGGCCCAGGGGATTCCGGCCCGCCGCTCGGCGTCGAGGGTGCCGAGATTGACGAGAAGGGCGCCCGCCCGGCCCGTGAACGAGGCCACCTCCTCGGGTGCGACCGTCAGCGATGGAATCCCGCCGGCTGCCAAAAGGAGGTTCGCGGTGAAGACCTGGGCGGCCGCGTTGGTGATGCCATGCACGCGCACGCGCTCGCCGCGAAGGCGGTCGAGAAGCTCAGCGGCTCGTGCGGGAAGATCGTGGGTGGCGCCCGAGGGCGCGTTGGCAGCGCTCATCTCGCTTTCCTCCGCCGGCATGACCCGGTTCAGGTTCGATGGGTTGGTCGCGAGGACCTCTCAGCCGCAGGGCACCCCAAGGAGATGGCTTTGAATTAGTCATCCGATCGGCAAATGGCAAGCTGGGTGGAGCCAGAGGGTCGATCGCGTGACGTGGATGCGGGTCGCTTCAAGACAAGGCGAGATGAGAGAACTGGGAGTTCCGGTCCCGGTTGCGGAAGCAGATCTAGCCGCCCACCACCCGCTGCGACGAGGCGGCTTCCCGGTCCCGGCGGACGAGCCCGAGGTGCCGCTCGCGCCACACCACGAAGATCCCGGCGGAAATCACGACGACGGCCCCGAGCGTCACCGCGAGCGAGGGTAGATCCCCAAAAGCGAACCAGCCGATCAGGACCGCGAAGATCATCGTGGTGTAGTCGAAGGGCGCGATGATCGATGTGTCGGCGTACCGGTAGCTCTGCGTCATGAGGATCTGACCGATGCCGCCGAGGATTCCGATCAGGGCGAGAAGGGTAAAATCGGAGGCGTCCGGCATGCGCCAGCCGAGCACTATGGTCGAAAGCCCCAAGACCGCCGTGAGAAGCGAGAAGTAGAGCACGATCGCTCCCGTCCGCTCGGAGGCCGTCAGAAGCCTCACCTGGATCGCGGCGCCAGCCGAGCAGCAGGCCCCAAACAATGCAAAGGCCACGCCGATACCGGCACCGGTCTTGAGGCCGCTCGACAACATCTCGGCGTTCAGATGCGGGGAGAGCATCACGAGGACGCCGATGAAGCCCACGAACACGGCGGTCCAGCGATAAGCCCGGACGGTCTCCTTCAGCACCGTCGCGGCGAGAACGACCACGATCAGGGGAGCGGCGTAGCCGAGCGCGATGGTCTCGTGCAGCGGCAGGTAGGCGAGGGCGACGAACCCGGAGAACATCCCGCAGCTGCCGATGAGGCCGCGCAGCATGTGACCGCGGATGTTGTCGGTGCGAACCGCGTTGATAAGGTCGCCCTGCCAGGCGAGCCACACGAGAAGGGGAACGAGCGCGAAGGCCGAGCGGAAGAAGACGAGTTCGCCGACGGGATAGCGCGTGCTCACGATCTTCAGTCCCGCCGACATGAGCGTGAAGACGAAAGCGGAGACGACCTTGAGGCTGATGCCGAGGAGGGGATTCACCGGGGGACCATGGCAGGCGTGAACCGGCACACAACCACGCCCGGCCTGCGCGAGGAAGGGCCCTTTCCCCATGGAGGCCCTGCAGTCCGCGCATGCGGCGCAAGCCCGACCGTTAACCCGGTGGTAACGCTAGGACACTCTGGGGGCGTCATCAAAGTGATACGCGAATCCGGTTCAGGTCACGGCGCAGTATTGCAGGGGAACGCACGTGCCCAAGGCTGTCGAACCCGTTCGAGTTCGAACCCTTTTTCTATCGGATGTCCATCTGGGAACCCGCGGGTGCCAAGCCGTCCTCCTGCTCGACTTCCTCAAGCGGTACGATGCAGACACCATCTACCTCGTGGGCGACATCGTCGACGGCTGGCGGCTGCGGTCGAGCTGGTACTGGCCGCAGGCCCATAACGACGTGATCCAGAAACTCCTCCGCAAGGTGCGAAAAGGGAGCCGGCTCGTCTACATTCCCGGCAACCACGACGAGTTCCTGCGCGACTACCTCGGCAGCGCCTTCGGCGGCATCGAACTCGTGGACCAGGCCATCCACGTCGCGGCCGACGGCAAGCGCTACCTCGTGATCCATGGGGACCAGTTCGACCTCGTGGTGCGCCATGCCCGCTGGCTCGCCCTTCTCGGAGACGGTGCCTATACGGTGGCGCTGGCCATCAACACGCACCTCAACGCCATCCGCCGCCGCTTGGGCCTGACCTACTGGTCCCTCTCGGCCTGGGCAAAGAGAAAGGTGAAGAACGCCGTCAACTATATTGGAAGATTTGAGGAATTCCTCGCCGCAGAAGCCAGGCGACATGAGGCCGACGGGGTGATCTGCGGTCACATCCACCACCCGGCCCTGCGCGATCTGCTTGGCATCCGTTACGGCAACGCCGGCGACTGGGTGGAGTCCTGCACCGCCATCGTGGAGCACTATGACGGTCGCCTCGAACTCATCCGATGGACCGATCTCGTGACAGCTAGCCCCGGAAGCAGCGAGGTCGAGTTCACCGCGACCGTGAGTCGGGAGGCGGCCTGATGGACCCGCTCGATAGGCCGGCACAGGGCAATCCGGCGAGTTCGGGTGACAGTGGGAACAGCGTTTGATGCGCCTTCTTATCGCGACGGATGCCTGGAAGCCGCAGGTCAATGGCGTCGTGCGATCCCTCGAACACATGGTCGAGCAGGCGGCTGGTCTCGGGGTGGAGATCCGGATGCTGACGCCGGGCGAGTTCCGGTCCGTCCCGATGCCGGGCTACCCGCAAATTCGCCTCTCTCTCGCCTCCGCTTCCGCCGCGGCGCGGGCGATGGACGCGTTCCGTGCCAGCCATGTCCACATCGCGACCGAAGGCCCGCTCGGCCTTGCAGCGCGGCGCGCCTGCCTCCGCGAGGGTCGCCCTTTCTCGACGAGCTATCACACCCGCTTCCCGGAATATGTGGCGGCCCGCGCCCCCGTGCCCGAGGCCTGGAGCTATGCGGCGCTCCGCCGGTTCCACAATGCCGGCTGTGGAACCATGGTGAGCACGCCCTCCCTGGAGCAGGACCTGAAGCGACGCGGTTTCCGGAACCTTCTGCGCTGGACGCGGGGGGTCGATACGGCGCTGTTCCATCCCCGCGCCGATGCGAACCTCAAGCTTCCGCGCCCCATCTTCCTCTTCGTCGGCCGTGTCGCGGTCGAAAAGAACCTGCCCGCCTTTCTCTCCCTCGATCTGCCGGGCACGAAGGTGGTGGTCGGGGACGGACCGGCGCGGCCGGAACTCGAGGCGCTTCATCCCGACACCCGTTTTCTGGGCGCCCTCTCGGGCCATACCCTCGCGGAGGTCTATGCCGCCGCCGACGTGTTCGTGTTCCCGAGCCTCACCGACACCTTCGGGATCGTTCTCCTCGAAGCGCTTGCCTCGGGACTGCCCGTTGCGGCCTATCCCGTCATGGGACCCGTCGACGTGCTCGACGGGACGGCATGCGGGGTGCTCGACCACGACCTGCGACTGGCGGCCCTGGCGGCTCTCCGCCTCCCGCGTGAACGCTGCCGCGCCTACGCCGAGACCTTCACGTGGCGCGAGAGTGCTCGCCAGTTCTTCACCAACATCCATGCCGCGCAGGGCGACCAGGGGGGCCGGGAGGTCGAGCTTAGCCGCAGCGGACATGCGGTCGATATGGGCCTGAGTGCAGGAACTTCCTGAAATGCTCCACCGGCCGCCTTCGATTGTGCTGTCGCCGGTGGCGCAGGCTCCGGCTCCCCATGGTAAAGGGGTCGGCGCGGCGGTGTGCTGATTCCCCGTCCCGCTCGCTAACCCTCGGATGCTGCCGCCCGGCATCTCGCTTACTATCCCACTTCCCGGCCGATGCTCTCCACCACCAAAGCTCTTGGCTTTCGCCTCTCCGCCCTTCACGCGGCGAGCTTCGTCGGGATCGGCGTCTATCTCTCGTTCTTCCCCGTCTGGCTCGCGAGCACGGGCATGAGCCCGACGACGGTCGGCTTCGTGCTCGCGATCCCAATCGTCGTCCGCATCATCGTGACCGCGCCTCTCTTGAGTCTTGCCGACCGGCGGATCGGTCCGCGACGTCTGCTTCTCGCCTGTCATCTCTTCCAGCCCTTCGGCTACGGGCTCCTGTTTTTTCTCGTCGGCGATCTCGCCATCGCCGCTGTGATCGCGGCTCTCTCGGTCGCCCAGGCGTCGGTCATGCCCGGCAACGATCTCGTCACCACCAACGCGATCCGCGGCGGCGCGCGCCTGAATTACGGCCGCGTGCGCGTCTGGGGGTCGATCGCTTTTCTGAGCGCAAGCATCCTGACGGGCTATCTCGTCGAAGGCATCGGTCCGACCGTGATCCTCTGGGGCCTGGCGCTGACGCCGCTCCTCGCGGTCGTTGCCACGGCGGCGGCTATTCCTCCCGGCTCTCCCGAACGGGCTCAGCGCGAAGCCGTCGACCCGAAGCCGTCGTCGCCCCTGCCGAAAGCCCTTTGGGTCATCATGGCAGCAGCCTCCCTGACCCAGGCGAGCCATGCGGCCCTCTATGCCTTCGGGAGCATTCACTGGCGCAGCATCGCCTTCCCGGATGCCGTGATCGGCTATCTCTGGGCCGCCGGCGTCGTGGCGGAGATCGTCGTGTTCTATCTGCTGGGCCGGGTGGTCGGCGGCGGTCGCGCGGCCCTCTGGCTCATTGCGCTTGGGGCCGGGGCCGTGATGATCCGGTTTGGCGTCATGGCGACCGACCCAAGCCTCGTCGTCACTTTCGCGCTTCAGGCCATGCATGGCCTGACCTTCGGGGCCTCGCATCTCGGCGTGATCGCCATGCTCGCCGCCCTCGCGCCGGCCGAGGCGAAGGGTAGGGCGCAGGGCCTCTACGTTTCGATGACGGCGCTCGCGATGGCAGCCGCCACGATCCTGAGCGGTCCGATCTACCGCGCCGGCGGCCCCGTCGTCTTCGCTGCCATGGTGCCCTTGGGCTTCTTCGGGCTCCTACTCACGGTCGCGGCGGCCAGGATGATCCGGCAGCCGGCGGCCGGTGTTTCGACCGGCTGACGGTTGCTACCCCCACAGCCGCGGCTCGGGTGGATGGACGATGCTGCCGTCGAAGCGCAGGCCCGGCTCCCGGTCCTTGGCCAAGAGCAGGGGGCCGTCGAGGTCCACGAAACGGGCGCGGGGGGCGAGGACCATGGCGGGCGCCATGGCAAGGGACGTTCCCACCATGCAGCCGATCATGATCGAGAGGCCGCGCGCCTCGGCGGCCTTGGCGAGGGCCAGGGCCTCGGTAAGCCCACCGGTCTTGTCGAGCTTGATGTTGACGGCATCGTAGAGGCCGACCAGCCGGTCGAGGCTCGGACGATCGTGGACGCTTTCGTCGGCGCAGATCGGCACCGGGCGGGGAATCCGGCTCAGGCCCGCGTCGGCCTTGGAGGGGAGGGGCTGCTCCACGAGGGCAAAGCCGGCATCGGCACAGGCCGCGAAATGCTCGGCGAGATTCGCTTCCGTCCAACCCTCGTTGGCATCCGCGATGAGGGTGGCATTCGGCGCGGCCGCCCGCACGGCGCGGATGCGCTCAATGTCGCCCTCCGGGGCGCCGAGCTTGATCTTGAGGATCGGCCGTTCGGCGGCCTTGGCGGTCGCCTCCGCCATCACGTCAGGCGTCCCAAGACTGATCGTATAGGCCGTGGTGGCGGGCGGCCAGCGGTTGAGGCCGGCCGTCACATGGGCGCGGACGCCCGAGCGCTTGGCATCGAGGTCCCAGAGCGCGCAATCGACAGCGTTGCGAGCGGCACCCGCCGGCATGGCGCCCTGAAGTGCCTCGCGGGTCAGTCGGGCTTCGAGGGCGCCGCGCATCGCCTCGATTGCCGCCGCGACGCCCTCGACCGTCTCGCCGTAGCGGGCGTAAGGAACGCATTCGCCGTGGCCGACGGCTCCGTCCTCCTCCAGGGTGGCGGTGACGACCACGGCCTCGGTGCGGGAGCCCCTGGCGATCGTGAACGTGCCGGCAATCGGAAAGCGGTCGATCGAGACCTGCAAGCGTCGCACCATCCGGGTCCTTCCTGGCTTCCTACCTGGCTTCCTGCCTGGCTCGGCGCCAGCCGGGCTCATGGCGGATTCGATCTCGACTTTTGCCCCATCGGCGCTGTATCACCAAGCGCCTCGACGACGTCGGGGATGGTCAAGACGGATACGAGCGGTGGCACAGGGCGTTCAGGCCTTCGCGCCCGAAGGGCGGGTCGCAAGCTGCAGCACGGTGGGAGCCGATCCCGCCGGGCCGGGCGTCTGCGCGCCCGCAGCCGCCTACGGATTGGAGCGACGAGGGATCTCCCTCGCGCCTTGAGTCTCCCCAACCATCCCATTGCGATCGGGCGTCACGGCCCCACATCGAGGCAATCATGACCACACTCATCGACAGGCGCGCCGCAGGGGCGCAGGGCAGCCGCACCGTGTTCATCGACGGCGAGGCCGGTACCACCGGGCTCGGGATCCGCGAGCGCCTGACCGGCGTGCCCGGCATCGCGCTCCGCAGCATCGCGCCCGAGCGCCGCAAGGACCCGGCCGCCAAGCGCGAGATCCTCGGCGACGTCGACCTCGTGGTGCTCTGCCTCCACGACGCCGCCGCGCGGGAGACGGTCGCCCTCGTCGACGAGATGGGCGGACGCGGACCCAGGATCCTCGACGCTTCAACCGCGCATCGCGTTCATCCGGCGTGGGTCTACGGCTTCGCCGAACTCGCGCCGGGCCAGCGGGAGGCGGTCGCGGCGGCGGACCGGGTCACGAACCCGGGCTGCTATCCCACAGGCGCCATCGCCCTCATCCGCCCCCTCGTGGACGCGGGGCTGATCCCGGCCGATTATCCGATCGCCGTGAACGCGGTGAGCGGCTACAGCGGGGGCGGCCGTTCCATGATCGAGGCCTATGAAGCCGGCACGGCGCCGGCCTTCGAACTCTACGGCCTCGGCTTCGAGCACAAGCATGTCCCGGAACTGCAGCGCTATACGGGGCTCACCCGTCGCCCGATCTTCGTGCCCTCCGTGGGCAATTTCCGGCAAGGCATGCTGGTCAGCGTGCCGCTCCATCTCGACGCGCTGCCCGGCCGGCCCTCCGCGGCCGCCATAGAGGCAGTCCTTGCCGATTGGTACGGCGGGAGCGAACTCGTGCGGGTGGTCCCGACGGCCGAAGGCAAGCGCCTCGAGCGCATCGAGCCCGAGGCCCTCAACGACACGGACCTCCTGGAACTGCGCGTCTTCAGCCACCCCACCTATCCGCACGCGGTTCTCGTGGCCCGCCTCGACAACCTCGGCAAGGGTGCTTCCGGCGCGGCCGTCCAGAACATCAAGCTGATGTTGGGAGTCGAGTAGGCGTTCGGCCGTTGCTCCCCTCTCCCCGCCTGCGGGGAGAGGGTTAGGGTGAGGGGCTGGTCGGAAGAACTCGATGCATCCACCGTCACTGTCATCCCGGGACATGCGAAGCATGGGCCCGGAATCCAGATGGCGCGTTCTCTCAGGAGACATCTCCTGGGTTCCGGCCCGCCCTGCGGGCGACCGGAATGACAGTGAGGGGGAGAAGACCGCCAGCTCCACCGACCGGCCCCTCTCCCCGCAGGCGGGGAGAGGGAGTTCGGCGTCTTAAGCCGTTGCGCGCTGTCCGTGGCGGCCGTGGCTCGTGTCGACGGCACCCTGCTCGAAGGCGACGACCCGCTGGCGCTGCTCGCCAAGCCCCTCGATCCCGAGGGTCACGACGTCGCCGGCCTTGAGATAGCGCTGGGGCTTCATGCCCATGCCGACGCCGGGCGGCGTGCCCGTGGTGATCACGTCCCCGGGCTCCAGGATCATGAAGTGGGAGACGTAGGAGACGATCTTCGCGACGTTGAAGATCATGGTGTTCGTGGAGCCCCGTTGCATGCGCTCGCCGTTCACGTCGAGCCACATGGAGAGGTTCTGGACGTCCTTGACCTCGTCCGTGGTGACGAGCCAGGGGCCCAGCGGCCCGAAAGTCGGGCAGCCCTTGCCCTTCGTCCAGGTGCCCCCGCGCTCGAGCTGGTACTCGCGCTCGCTGACGTCGTTGCAGACGCAGAATCCCGCCACGTAATCCAACGCCTCATTGGCGCCGACATAGGACGCGCGCTCGCCGATCACGATCGCAAGCTCCACCTCCCAGTCCGTCTTCTGGGAGCCGCGCGGGAGCACCACGTCGTCGTTGGGGCCAACGATGCAGGAGGGCGCCTTGTTGAACACGATGGGCTCCGCCGGGATCGGCGCGCCGGTCTCGGCCGCGTGATCGGCGTAGTTGAGGCCGATGGCGATGAAGTTGCGCACGTTCCCGACGCAGGCGCCCAGGCGAGCGCCCGCGGGAGCGGCGGGTAGGCTGCCGGTGTCGAGGCTCTTGAGCTTTTGAAGGGCGCCGGCCACCAAGGCCTGGCCACTGATGTCCGGGATCACGCCCGAGAGATCGCGGATCGTCCCGCCCGCATCGACGAGACCCGGCTTTTCCCGCCCGGGTTCTCCAAAACGCACCAGCTTCATGTCAGCCTCCCTGATCGCATTGCCCGCCGTGCATATCCGCGTCGGGGGCGGAACGGCAATCGCCGAAGGGCGGGCGTGGACGCAAAAAGGGCCGGCTGGAGGGCCGGCCCCGGATATTCATGTATTCCCGTCAGGCCTTCACCGTCACATAGGTGCCGGGCGCGTCGCAGATCGGCTTGAGCTTGCCGCGTCCGGGTTCCCGGGCCGGTACGCGTGCCGGCGCCTGCTTCTCGATCCAGGAGGCCCAATAGGGCCACCACGTGCCCGGGTGCTCCTCGGCCTTGGCGATCCAATCCTTGAGGTCGCCTTCCACGGGACCGCCGGTCCAGTACTGGTATTTCGGCTTGCCAGCGGGATTGACGACGCCCGCGATGTGGCCGGAGCCGGCGAGCACGTAATCGACCTTGCCTCCGAAGGCCTTCGAGCCTTCGAACACCGAGCGGGCGGGCGCGATGTGGTCCTCTCGGGCCGCGAGGTTGAAGATCGGGATCGTCACCTTCTTGAGGTCGAGCCGCACGCCATCGACCTCCATCTCGCCCTTGGTGAGCTTGTTCTCGAGATAGCAGTTGCGGAGATAGAAGGCGTGGTTCGCGGCCGGCATGCGGGTGGAATCGGAGTTCCAGTACAGGAGGTCGAACGGGAACGGCGAATGGCCCTTCATGTAGACGTTGACGACATAGGGCCAGATGAGATCGTTCGGCCGCAGCATGTTGAAGGCGTTCGCCATGCGCGAACCCTCGAGATAGCCGCGGGTCTTCATGGATTCCTCGACGGCCTTGATCTGCTCCTCGTCGACGAAAACCTTGAGGTCGCCGGCGTTCTTGAAGTCCACCTGCGTGGTGAAGAAGGTGGCGCTCTCGATCCGGTCGTCGCCCTTGGCGGCCATGTAGGCCAGCGTCACGGCTAGCAGCGTGCCGCCGACGCAATAACCGATCGTGGTGGCTTTCTTCTCGCCCGTGGCCTGCTCCACCGCGTCGAGCGCGGCGAAGATGCCCTCGCGCATGTAATTCTCGAAGCCTTTGCCGGCGTGGCGCTCGTCCGGGTTCACCCACGAGATGCAGAACACCGTGATGCCTTGCGACACGGCCCAGCGAATGAAGCTCTTCTCCGGGTTGAGGTCGAGGACGTAGTACTTGTTGATCCAGGGCGGCACGATGAGGAGCGGGCGCTTCAGCACCGTCTCGGTCGTGGGCGCGTATTGGATGAGCTCGATGAGGTCGTTGCGATACACCACCTTGCCGGGTGTACTCGCCATGTTGACGCCCACCTGGAAGCGGCTGGGATCCGACTGGCGCAGCTTCAATTCGCCCCCGCCCGCCTCGATGTCCTCGGCCAGCATCTTCATGCCGCGGACGAGATTGGCGCCGCTCTCGCGGATCGTCTCGCGGATGAGCTCGGGGTTGGTGGCGAGAAAGTTCGAGGGCGAGAGCGCGCTCGAAATCTGCTTCATGTAGAAGCCGGCCTTGTGCCGGGTGTGCTCGTCGAGGCCCTCGGCGCGCTCGACCATGTCTTCGGCCCAGCGGGTGGTGATGAGATAGGCCTGTTTGAGGAAGTCGAAGATCGGGTTTTCCGACCATTCCGGGTCCTGGAAGCGGCCGTCCTTGGGCTCGGGCTTCGCGACGGGCTCCACGGCCTCGCCCTGCATCCGCTTGAGCGTCGAGGCCCAGAGATTAAAGAAATCGGTGCCGAGCCGGGTTTGAGCTTCGAGGGTCCGCTTCGGATCGACGAGCCAGAACTCGGCCACGTGGCCCAGGGTCTTCACCACTTCGCCGACCTCGTCGGCCAGGCCGGAATTGGCCCGGCGCTCCTCCAACGGCTTGATATAGGCTGCAGTGGCCTTGCCGGCGTGTTCGACGAAGCGCGCCATGTTGCGCGACAGTTCCTCGAAATCCGGCATGGATGACGTTTGTGCCTCGACCTGCATCCGGTCCATCGTGAATCGGCCCCCCTCCGGCCGGTGCTCGAGCCTATACCCCGCCACCCTCCGGCGTCTCGCCCAGGGCGCTCCGCCGTTGCTCCTGTGCCCTCTTTTCGGCATTTTAACGGTCGAGAAGGCATTGTTTCCAGAACAAAGACAGCGTAGGCGCGCCTCATTCTCTCGGGCGCAGGGGTTGGGCATGAATTTTCGACAGAACGCCTGGGCCGTAACGATCGTGGCGGCGAGCTTGAGCCTTGCGGCCTGCTCGGCCGATGTGAATCCGACACGGGATGTTCTCGTCGCCGTCGGGGCCGGCGGCGTGCCAGCGCCCGCGCCCGACTTCGTGAAGACGTCCCGGCCCGAGACGCTCGACTATGTCCCGGTTGGCTCCGCCAAGGCGGAGCGTGCAACTCCGGCCCGCAAGCCTGCGGAGGCCAAGGCCATCGAGGCTGAACTCGACGCCCTCCGCGCCCGCAAGGAAGCGGAGGGTGCGGCCCTCCGATCCGAGGCGGCGGCCTCGCCTTCCCCAAAGGTGCCGGCGGCCGCTAAGAAAGCGGCGTCCACGCCCTGACGCCCGATCTACCCTAAACTCGGGTCCGCCCGGCGCATCCCGCGAACGCCTCCCAAGACCTCCAGGAGCCCCCCAAGGAGCCCCCCATGTCCGATTTCCACCGCATCAAGCGCCTGCCTCCTTACGTCTTCGAGCAGGTGAACCGGATCAAGGCCTCCGCCCGGGCGAACGGAGCCGACATCGTCGACCTCGGCATGGGCAACCCAGACCTGCCGGCGCCCCAGCATGTGATCGACAAGCTTGTCGAGACCGCGGGCAAGCCGCGCACGGACCGGTACTCGGCCTCGAAGGGCATCGCGGGTCTCCGCCGTGCCCAGGCCGGCTATTACGAGCGGCGGTTCGGTGTGAAGCTCAATCCCGACACCCAGGTCGTCGCCACGCTCGGCTCCAAGGAGGGCTTCGCCAACATGGCTCAAGCCATCACGGCGCCCGGCGACGTGATCCTGGTCCCAAACCCGAGCTATCCGATCCACGCCTTCGGCTTCCTGATGGCCGGGGGCGTGATTCGATCCGTGCCGGCCGAGCCGACGCCGGACTTCTTCGTGGCGGCCGAGCGGGCCGTCATGCATTCGATCCCGAAGCCCCTCGCGCTCGTCGTGTGCTACCCCTCGAACCCGACCGCCTACGTGGCCTCCCTCGACTTCTACCGGGACCTCGTGGCCTTCGCGAAGAAGCACGAACTGATCCTTCTCTCGGATCTCGCTTATTCCGAGGTCTATTTCGACAATGTTCCGCCGCCCTCCGTCCTGCAGGTGCCGGGCGCCATGGATGTGACCGTGGAGTTCACGTCCATGTCGAAGACGTTCTCGATGGCGGGGTGGCGCATCGGGTTCGCGGTCGGCAACGAGCGGCTTCTGGCGGCCCTCGCCCGGGTGAAATCCTATCTCGATTACGGAGCCTTCACGCCCGTTCAGGTGGCGGCCACGGCGGCCCTTAACGGTCCCGACGATTGCATTCGCGAGATGCGTGCCACCTACAAGCGCCGCAGCGACGTGCTCGTCGATGCCTTCGAAAAGGCGGGCTGGCCGATCCCGGCTCCGACGGCCTCCATGTTCGCCTGGGTGCAAATCCCCGAGCGGTTCCGCCACCTCGGGAGCCTGGAATTCTCCAAGCTCCTCGTCGAGAAGGCCGATGTGGCAGTGGCCCCCGGCATCGGCTTCGGGGAGCACGGAGATGATTTCGTGCGCATCGCGCTCGTCGAGAACGAGCAGCGCATCCGGCAGGCCGCCCGCTGCATCCGCAAGTTCTTCGACACCGCCGACCAGACCCTCCACAACGTGATCCCGATCGCGAAGGTGGGGTAGGGGCTTCCCCCAAGCTGTCCGACGCCGCGCCCTTGCACCCTCTCCCCGCGGGTGGGGAGAAGGACCTCTCACGCCAGGAGAGCCGGGAACCGCCCCGAGCGATCGTCGTTGGGTCCCGGTCAGCCCGGGGACACCGATGCGTTTCCTGCCCTCCCGCATTCACGGCGTGATCGACTATCTCTGGGGCGTCGCCCTGCTCGCCACCCCCTGGCTCTTCGGCTTCTCCGAGGTCGCCGCCGCGACATGGCTCGCCGTGATCTTCGGCGTCGGGGCCTTCCTCTACAGCGTCGTCACAGATTACGAACTCGGGGTTTTCCGCATCCTGCCCATGAACCTGCATCTCGGCCTCGATGGGCTCGGCGGCGCATTCCTGGCCGCTTCGCCCTGGCTCTTCGGCTTCGCAGACCGGGTCTTCTGGCCTCATCTCGCCTTCGGGCTCTTTTCGGTGGTCGCCAGTCTCGTGACGCGGATGGATGTGCGCCAGCCCCTCGGGCGCCAGAGCCCCTGATGCCCGCGACGCGGCCTTGATCGAACGCCGGCCGAGCGGGGCCAAGCCGCCGGCCACGGGCCGCCCTCCATGGACAGCCGAGCGTGGCAGTCGTAAAGAGCGGACCACTTCGGTTCGATCCTCTCCGGGAAACCCACCGTGACACAGCCTCTTCGGGTCGGCGTCGCCGGCCTCGGCACCGTCGGTGCCTCGGTCATGCGCATCCTGACCCGCCAGGACAACGCTCTCGCGCAGCGCTGCGGACGGGCCGTGCGCGTCACGGCCGTCTCCGCCCGGGACAGGGCCCGCGACCGTGGCCTGGATCTTTCCCGCACCCAATGGTTCGACGATCCGGTGGAACTCGCGCGTTCCGCCGAGGTCGATTGCGTCGTGGAACTCCTGGGCGGTTCGGATGGTCCGGCCAAAGCCACGGTCGAGACTGCGATTGCGGCCGGCAAGCATGTCGTGACGGCGAACAAGGCCCTCCTCGCCAAGCACGGCCTCGCGCTCTCCCGCGCCGCCGAAGCGGGGGGCACGGCGCTCGCCTTCGAGGCCTCGGTGGCCGGCGGCATCCCGCTGATCAAGACCCTGCGCGAGGCCCTGCCCGGAAACACGATCTCTCGCCTCTACGGGATCCTCAACGGCACCTGCAACTACATCCTCTCCCGGATGGAGCTGGAGGGGCTCACCTTCGCGGAATGCCTCGCGGATGCCCAGCGCCTCGGCTACGCGGAGGCCGATCCGACCTTCGACGTCGAGGGCTTCGACACCGCCCACAAGCTCGCGATCCTGACAAGCCTCTCCTTCGGGACAGAGATCGACGCGGATGCAATCTATGTCGAGGGCATCTCCAAGATCGCGCCCCTCGACCTCCGCATGGCTCAGGAACTCGGCTACCGGATCAAGCTGCTCGGCGTCGCCGAGCGCACCAAAACCGGCATCGAGCAGCGCGTGCATCCCACCATGGTGCCGAGGACATCCTCGATCGCCCAGGTTATGGGGGTCACCAACGCGATCACGATCGATGCTGACGCGGTCCGTGAGCTGACCCTCATCGGCCCCGGGGCCGGCGGGGACGCCACCGCCTCCGCGGTCGTGGCGGACATCGCGGACGTGGCCTGCGGCCGGGGCGGCGCGCCCTTTGGCCGTCCGACAGACCGCCTCGAAAAGCCCATGCGCGCGCCGATGCAGCGCCACGAGGGTGGCTACTACATCCGCCTGACCGTGCACGACCGTCCCGGCGTCGCGGCGGGCGTCGCGACCCGCATGGCCGAGGGAGACATCTCGCTCGAGAGCATCCTCCAGAAGCGCTCGGAGTCGGCTGCCACCAAGGACCCGCACGGCCGCTCCGGTGCCCCGGTGCCACTCGTCCTCATCACCTATGCAGCCAGCGAAGCTTCGATCCGCGCCGCCCTCGACAAGATCACCGCGGATGGCCTCATCGCCGAGCCGCCACAAGCCATCCGTATCGAGCGCGACTAGAGCGTTGATCTGAGTGACCCCGGCTCACGGGAAAAAACGCGACGACTGACGAGAGAGCGCTAATTCCCTGCACGGGGAAACAGCCCTAAAGCATGATCCCGGGGGGTTGTAGACCTTTCGGCCCGAGATCGTGCGGAGACGACAGCTTCAGGGAGCCTCATCCGGTCGAACCGGAGTGGATGAGGCTCCAGTCCGGTCGGGTGTGGTGCCCCGAACGAACCTTCTCGAACAGCAAAACCAATCAGGGAGCCGACACGTCCATGACGCAGGGGATTACGGTCCAGCCGGGCCAGATCATCGAGCGCATCCTCACCCTCGAACTGGTGCGCGTCACCGAGCGTGCAGCCGTGGCCTCGGCCCGCCTGCGCGGTCGCGGCAACGAGAAAGCAGCCGATCAGGCCGCCGTGGACGCCATGCGTCGCGAATTGAACCGCCTGCCCATCGACGGCACGGTCGTGATCGGCGAGGGCGAGCGCGACGAAGCCCCCATGCTCTTCATTGGCGAGCGGGTCGGCAACAAGCAGGGCCCGAAGGTCGATATCGCGGTCGATCCGCTGGAGGGTACCACCCTCTGCGCCAAGGACATGCCCGGCTCCATCGCGGTGATGGCCATGGCGGAGGCCGGCACGCTCCTCGCCGCTCCCGACGTCTACATGCACAAGATCGCGGTCGGGCCCGGATATCCCGCGGGCGTCGTCGATCTCGACGCCTCGCCGGAGGACAACATCCAAGCTCTTGCCAAGGCCAAGGGCGTGAAGGCGAACGAACTCACCGTTCTCGTCCTCGACCGGCCGCGCCATACTGAGCTCATCGCGGCGATCCGCAAGACCGGCGCCGGCATCCGGCTCATCAGCGACGGGGACGTGGCGGGCGTGATCTTCACGACCATGCCGGACAAGACCGGCATCGACCTCTATCTCGGCATCGGGGCCGCGCCTGAAGGCGTGCTGGCGGCGGGCGCGCTTCGCTGCATCGGCGGCCAGATGCAGGGCCGGCTCATCCTCGACACGGAAGACAAGCGCAGCCGCGCGGCCCAGATGGGCGTGAAGGATCCGAACCGCAAATACGACATGAAGGACCTTGCCTCGGGGGACGTGGTGGTCGCCGCCACCGGCGTCACGGACGGTGCCCTTCTCAAGGGCGTGCGTTTCGGGCGCGACGTCATCGAGACCGAGACGGTGGTCTACCGTTCAGCCACCGGCACCGTGCGCCGCATCCAGGCGGAGCACCGGGAACTCGCCAAATTCCACTTCGACTAGGGGCGGGGGCCGGAGTTCCCATGGCGGTTCACGTTCGTCCGCTCACCCTCGAGGATCGCCCGGCCTGGGACCCGCTCTGGCAGGGCTACCTCGCCTTCTACCGAGTGACCCTGTCGGCAGAGGCTACGGACGCGACATGGGCCCGGTTCCACGACCCGGCCGAGCCCCTGCGGGGTCTTGGCGCGGTGGTGGATGGGCGCCTGGTCGGGCTCGCCCATCTCGTCTTCCACCACAGCACCTGGTCGGTCGCGAGCCGCTGCTACCTCAACGACCTGTTCGCGGCAGACGAGGTCCGCGGCCGAGGCGTGGGCCGTGCGCTCATCGAGGCGAGCTATGCCGAGGCTCGCGCCGCCGGCGCCGAAACGGTCTGGTGGCTCACCCACGAGACGAACGCGACCGCACGGGCCCTGTATGACCGGGTCGCCAAGCGGACGGGCTTCATCCAATACCGTCAGGGCGTCTGATCAGCGAAGCGATCGCCGGCCCCCTTGCGTTGCACAAACGGGTCGCGAAGCGGATAGGCTTCGTTCGATGGCGGAAGGATGTCCGATCCGCGCCGCGGAGTCTGGCCACTTTGACCATAATCGCCGATACCCTCGGGTCCGTGCTCGAATCAGCTCTCATCGCCCCGCCGCGCCCGTTCCTGGGCGTCGCCCGCTCCGCCCTCGGCCGTGTCTGGACCGAGCGTTGCGATGCTGGGCAGGCCATGACCGCCCTCGCGATCGCGCAATCCCACGGCATCCCGGATGTGCTCGCCCGTGTTCTGGCCGGGAGGGGGATTGCAGTGTCCGATACCCCCACCTTCCTGGCCCCGCGCCTGCGAGAGCTGATGCCCGACCCTCATAAGCTGACCGGGATGGAGGCCGCCACGGCCCGCCTCGCCGATGCGGTGGCGCGGCGGGAGACGGTCGCGATCTTCGGCGATTACGACGTGGACGGCGCCTGCAGCGCGGCCCTCCTCGCCGAATACCTCGCGGCCTGCGGGGTCCCGAACCTCATCCACATTCCCGATCGGATCACGGAAGGCTACGGCCCGAACGTGGAGGCGATCCGGGCCTTGAAGGCTCGTGGTGCCGGGCTGCTCGTCACGGTCGATTGCGGCACCGCGAGCCACGAACCCCTCGACGAGGCGCGCCGCCTCGGGCTCGATTCCGTCGTTCTCGACCACCACCAGGCGCCGGAGCGGCTGCCCGAGGCCGTCGCCCTCGTGAACCCGAACCGTCAGGACGATCTCTCGGGTCTCGGTCATCTCTGCGCCGCGGGCGTCGTGTTCCTCACGCTCGTGGCGTTGAACCGGTGCCTGCGTCTGCGCGGCTTCTTCTCGGGCCGCCAGGAGCCCGACCTGATGACGAGCCTCGATCTCGTGGCGCTCGCGACCGTGGCCGACGTAGTGCCCCTCGTCGGCTTGAACCGCGCCTTCGTGCGCCAGGGCCTCTCCGTGATGCGCGGTCGGGGGAGGGCGGGTCTCGCGGCGCTCCTCGATGCCGCCGGCCTCTCTGGCGCTCCGGAATGCTGGCATCTCGGCTATCTCGTCGGACCCCGGATCAATGCCGGCGGCCGGATCGGGGATGCGGCGCTGGGCTCCCGGCTGCTCCTGACGCAGGACCCGTTCCAGGCCGGGCAGCTTGCCGCCGAACTCGATCGGCTGAACCGGGAACGTCAGGTGATCGAGCAGGAGGCGGTCGAGGATGCCGAGGGGCAGGCCCACCAGATCCTCGAAGCTCGGCCGGATGCGCCCGTCGTGGTGACCGGATCGCCCGAGTGGCATCCGGGCATCGTCGGCCTCATTGCCTCGCGCCTCAAGGAGCGCTTCCGCCGCCCGGCCTTCGCCTTTCACCTCAACCCGGAGGGGACGGCGACCGGGTCCGGGCGCTCCGTCGCCGGGGTCGATCTCGGGCGCATGGTGCGGGCAGCGGTCGATCGGGGGCTTGCCGTAAAGGGCGGCGGACATGCCATGGCGGCGGGCATCACGATCCGGTCGAGCGATCTCGGCCGGTTCACGGACTTTGCCGCCGAGGCTCTGGCCGACCAGGTCGGGCAGGCGCTCGCCATCGATACCTTCCCGATCGACGCGACCCTCTCGGCCAGCGGCGCCCAGGTCGCGACCGTGGCGGCCATCGAGCGCGCGGGACCCTTCGGGGCCGGCCAGCCCGAGCCGGTTTTCGTGTTTCCCCAGCACCGCCTCTTGGAGGCCCGGGAAGTGGGGAGCGGAGGCCACATCAAGGTGCGGCTGCGGGCAGGCGACGGCGCCCAGATCGGCGGCATCGCCTTCCGGGCCGCGGGCCAGCCCCTGGGCCTGGCGCTGACGCGGGCGCTCGGTTCGAGCCTGCATGTGGCCGGCACCCTCTCGGTCGACCGTTGGGGCGGGGGCGAAAAGGTCTCTGTGCGCATCATGGACGTGGCGGTTCCGGACGCTTCCGTGTGAGCCCCCGACGGCTCCATTCCGATCCGGCCAAGATTGTCTGTATAAGTCGCACCCGACGGTGGGTTCCCAGGGTTGCTCCCTGCGCTCAAGTCTTCTATATGACCCCCCATCGCGGCCGTCGCGCCCGATCCTGCGCCCTTCGTCTATCGGTTAGGACACGACCCTTTCACGGTCGAGAGACGGGTTCGATTCCCGTAGGGCGTGCCAATGTTATTTTTCAGACACTTAGCACCCATGATCGGCACAGTTGGCACAGCCAATTGGCACAGTGTAGATCAAGCTTGCGGTTTGTCTTACCGGCTTCTCTGGCCTTGACCGGCCGCCGCATCGGCTCACTGGACCGCGATCTGTTCCCCTCGGATGGGGAAGGCACGGGCGAACCGCCCTGTGCTCGTTCAGAGCCGTTGTTACCCTCGTTGCCCTATGGCGCACCTGACAGGAGTTCGGCGCGGCGACTCTCAATGCCATCAAGACCTCTGGGTACCCCGGCGAAAGAGAGGGGGAGCGCAAGCCACGCTCGTAGGGCCGACGGCGGCGCTCGAAACTTGATCCCCATCGCAGTTGCGCGACTGTGTCATATACTTGTTAGGCCATGTCTCGGCGCCGGGCTTCCCCGATGCGTGATGACGGCTCCTCTGCCAAGGGTCCAATCGCGGTGGGCGCAACCCGCCTGCAGGGAGTGTCGATTGAGCGGATCACCGGACCCCTGGAGCACGATCCGGGCTTGGCGCGTGCCTTCGCGCTATCTGGCGCAACAGGTCCAACAGGCGATTGCGCGGGCAGAGATCGTGTCTCTGAACGGCGTGCAGGTCCGGCTGGACGGCGCGGCTTGCACTCAACGGCAGCTGTGCCTCGCAGCTAGGACATAGGATAGCTCGCCGGTTCCACGGGAGCCGGCGAGCTGTTCCGATCGAACTCAATCCTCGGGCTCTCTTGCCTCTATGCATCGCCCCGTGTGGGGGTGAGCCGGAGAGTATGTTTGGCTTGGATGCCCGCTCGTTTATGCGTAACAGACATCGTCGTTATATCTTCCGTGTGCCAACCGCGGCTATCCCGCCACACAAGTTGACGTCCGGGAATACAGCTACTCTCGAGGCAAACTCTCGGTGTCAGGCGCGAGCCCAGCAGAGCTTAGCCGCTGCTTCTCCTAAGCAGCCAGCTTCAGCTTAGGCCTTCAGGTTTGTCTCGATGAGGACGGTATCGCTGTCGAAGTGAGCCGCGCGCTAAGTGTTGGTGGGGAAGTGGAACACGCTCCCCGGGCTAAAAGCGCGCGAGCCTTGCTCCGTCTCCAGCACACCTGAGGCCGCGAGCACCTGCACGAACTGCTCATGGGCATGGCTGTGGCGGTCCGCCTTAGTTCCAGCGGGCACCCGGACCATGACGAGCGATGCACCAGTGCCAGGCATCACGCGCTTGCCCATTTTATTCGGTGCAACCTCTTCTGGAAGAGCAGTCCAGTCCACACAGTGTAGGTTCATCGTAACCTCAGACGGAGACAACGCGCACGTTGACCTCGATGTTGCCACGGGTCGCGCGCGAGTAGGGGCAGACCTCCTCGTGGGCTATGCGGGCGTACTCCTCGATTTCGGCCCGCTCGTGGCTGGGGGCGGAGACCTCAAGATCCACCTTCAGGCGCTAGAACCCGTCCTCCTCCCGGCCGATGCCCACATGCGCGGTGACGGAAGAGCCCTGGAGCGGGGCCTTGCGCTCGCGGGCAACGCGCATGAGCGCGTTCTCGAAACAGGCTGCATAGCCCGCCGCAAAGAGCTATTCCGGGTTCGTAGCCGCACCGCCGGGTCCGCCGAGTTCCTTGGGGTGGAGCAGCGGCAGGTCGAGCACGCCATCCGACGAGCGGACATGCCCATGGCGGCCACCTTAGGCCGTGGCGGTTGCAGTGTAGAGGGGTTGCATGGCTTATCCTCGTTCCAGGTCGGGCACACGTGGATGCCACGTCCGCATCAGGGCTGGGTGGAGCGGAAGCTCTCGCGACCTGAGATCCGCTCCCACCAGTCACTCACGCCTGCCATTCCCACGAACTCGTCCCTGTGCGGGGTGAGGGTGATGTAGGCCAAGATGGGGGCGAGGTACAGGTCGGCGATGCTGAGGCTATTACCTGCAAGGTAAGGTGACCCGTTCCTGATCCGCATCAGCTCAGTTACGACTTGGCGGCTCTTTTCCAGTGCCTCCCGGTGCACCGCGTCGTTCTTGCCGCCGACGAAATCCGGGAACAGGTGGTAGGCCGCGACACCACCGATCATCGGTCCATAGCCGTAGGAGTCGATGATGCTGGTCACCATGTCCATGCGGGCGCGGTCCTTTGGATCGGCCGGAACCAGCGATGTGCCCGGCAGCACAATGTCGAGGTAGCGAGCGATCGCAGGGGTCTCAATGATGCGGAAGCCGTCGACGTCCACGACCGGCACTTTGCCGAAGGGGTGGCGGGTGAGGTGCTCCTCGCTTTTGGGCTCGCCTTTGAGCACGTCCACCGGCACCTGCTCATAGTCGCTCACCCCTTTCTCGGCGAGAAGCATGCGCACGGTGCGAACGTAGGTGGAGCCGCTAAACCCCCAGAGCGTGATCTTGGCAGCCATCCCATTCCTCCTCTGAAAACCCGTTGCAAGCAGATCTGGAGCGCCGCGGTGCAATCGTCCATCTCAGCCGCAAGTCTCGCGACCAGTGGGCGTTAAGCCGGTGGGAGCCCATGACCTCGGGGCGAAACCAGTCAGTGGCCTGCTTCACTGGCCTCGGGATCTCGCCGACGCCGGTGAGGGGGCTCAACCACGAGGAGGGGCAGGTTCTGGCCCGCTTTTCTGCCCTCGAGTGCGTGGGGGAGTGTCGCTAAAGAGCCCGCATAGAAGATCGGGTCTGCGGTCTGAACACGGCAGCTGCGAGGGCATAGAGCATCAACGCTAAGCAGACTACGGCCGTGAAGCCGAAATGCATGGCGAGGAGACCGGCAAGGACGGCACCGACAACAGAGGCGCAACCGTTAATGGCCCAGGCCCACGGCACCAAGCCAGGCGCGTCCGCCGAAACCCAGCTCAAGCCAAGCGGAAACGGCAGACCCATCAGGAAGGCTAGCGGCGCAATCAGCACGGTGGCAAGTGCGGCTTTGGCCAAGAAGGGCAGGGCGATGAGCTGCGACAACGCAAACGGCAGCGCGATGAGGTAGGCCACTGCAAGGACCATGATCCCAGCCACAGCCATGATTAGCGGAGCGCGCCACTGCTCGCGGAGGGTGGCGGATGCCCCGCTGCCAAGACCGGCAAACATCAGGAAGGCAGCCAACACCACGGCGATGGCCGCGAGGGGGTGACCGAGAAAGAGCGTGAAGCGCTGAATGAAGCTAATCTCGATGAAGATGAACGCGAAACCGAGTGCTAGAAAGTAGAGGGCTACACGCCACCGAGCCAGAGATCGGCCTGCGCGTCTGGCACCGAGAACTGTAAGCGGAAGCAGGATCAGAAGCAGGCTCGCAGCTGCCGCCTGCACGAGGGTGCCGAGGTGGACGAGATAGCCCGTATCAACCTGCGTCAGGCCGCCCTGAGCCCGCAGCGCGAGGAGTTCTGGCAGCAACTTCCATTTGAAGAAGCGGAAGAAGTAGGGCTGGTCGTCGGTGGCAGGAGCCACGTGAAAACTGTAGGCCTCCAGGAAGTGCTCGCGCTCCGGCCCTAGGAGCGCTGTGGCAGCGCGATAGAGGTCGGGTTCGGCCGATCGGTTGAAGTGGTTCGCCTCCGCCTCTGACATGCCCGGGTACCAGGCCACGTCGAACGAGCGTTCCTCGCAGAAAGCCCGGATCCGGGCGACCTCGGCTGGCTCGAAGGGCCCTTTCTTGATCAGTAGCGTGGCAGTGTTCCAGCTGTGGATCATGACCAGCCGATTGCCAGGCGCTGACACGCGCGCCTGCTCGAGAGCCAAAGCGGCAGTAGCGAAGAGTTTGATGGGATCGCGCGGTGGGGCGCGTAGCCACCGTGTGATGGCGAGGAGACCACCCGGTGCGAGATGGGCATCGTAGGCCCGCAAGGCTTCAACTGTGTAGAGCGAGCTCTCACCAAGGGCATGGACCCCGGCTGCAGCAGCGGTGAAGGAGTCGAGGAGCGCCACCTGGATCAGGTCCCAGCGCCGCGTGCTCGCTTCGACGAAGCTTCGTGCTTCGGCAATATGTAAGGTCACGTCCTGGCGGTCGTAGACACCTCCCGCGAAGGCGGAGAATTCCTCCCGCATCAGGTCCACCAGTTCCGCATCGAGCTCAACCGCGTCAACATGCGCGGCTCTGTGGTCGAGCGCCCGCAGGACGTCGCTGCCCCCGCCCGCACCGAGGACGAGCGTACGAGGGCGCTGCAGGAGGTGATAGGGGAGTGCCGCCGTCTGCTGGTCGAGATAGGCCAGCACACCCGGATCGCCCGAAAAGCGGTTGATCACCGTCATGCCCTCAGCATCGGTGAACACGCCGAGCTGAGGCGGAGGCTCGCGCGTGGCGCCAAGGCTGAGTCCCGGTGCGTAGCGGAACGGGATGATGGGACTCTCGACGACTGTCAGCAATCCCAGCGGGCTCGAGCGCTCGGTGAGAACGCGGGCTCCGGGCGCAGTCAGGGCTACGCTTAGGCCCTTATAGGGCGACGGCCGCAGCTCCAGCCAAGATGATGGCCACGCGATGACCGATATTGCTGCTAGAGCCGCAAGCGCCACTGCCGCACCCTGCGCGGCTCCCGACCAGGCCGCAAGAGCAGCGGCTACAAGGCCAAGCGCGGCGATGATGCGCAAGCAATCCTGCGCGGGCAGAACGAACAGTAGACAAAGGATCAGGAGCGCGCCCAAGCCGGCCCCAAGCAGGTCGGCCCGATAGATGGTGGCAATGCGCTCAGAAAAGCAGATGAAGGTGAGCCCGATCGCGACTCCGACCGCGAAGAAGGGGATGGCCAGCAGCAGGTATATGCGAGCCAGATGAAGCTGCTGGTCAAGATCCCAGATGACCTCGAGCGGATTGAATGGCACGCGCTGCGCCAGGGCGAAACCTCCGACCGCCGAGACCGCAAACAGCGACGCACAAATGGTGAAGGTCAATGTGAAGCGGGATGCCAGGACGGTTCGCGAGAAGGCGAGGGCGGTGCCGCTGGCGCCGATCCCAAGCAGCGCCACGCTGATGATCATGTGGGCAAAGTGGTGCCAGAGGAGGACCGAAAACAGCCGCGTCAGCAGGATCTCGTAGGCGATGGACGCGCCTGCGAGAATGCCGACGGCGACCGGGAGGCCCATGACTCAGCGGCTGCCGCTGCCGGTCAGGGGCACGAAGCTGACGGGCAGGAGCACGCGCGTGTGCACCCTCCCATCTGGGTCCTTCTCGACCAGCATCAGGTTTTGAGCCATGAAGGGTGGGCCAACAGGGATCACCATCCGGCCGCCAGGCTTGAGCTGGCCGACCAGTGGCGGCGGAATGTGACTGGCGGCCGCCGTGACCAGGATGGCGTCGAATGGCGCGTGCTCGGGCCAGCCGTGATAACCGTCACCCTGACGTACTGTGATGTTGTCATAGCCCAAGTTCTGCAGCCGCTCCTTGGCCTGTCTGGCCAGCGGCTCGACGATTTCGATCGAGTAGACGCGGTCCACCAGCCGGGAGAGGACCGCAGCTTGGTAGCCAGAGCCGGTACCGACCTCGAGGACAACATCGTCCCGCTCCGGCCTTGCGAGGTCGGTCATAAGTGCGACGATGTAGGGCTGTGAGATCGTCTGTCCGTAGCCGATGGGGAGGGGCCGATTGGAATAGGCGGCGGCCCGGACATCCTCGGGCACGAGCTCGTGGCGGGGGACCTCGCGCATTGCGGCTAGAACAGACGGATCAAGACCGTCACTGCCGCGCAGACCGGCAGGGCTTTTTGCGAGAGCGATGATCGTCTCAACCATTTTCTTGCGGTTCGCCGGTTGATCCGTCTCGGCTGCTCCTGGCGCGACGAGGAGCAGCGTTGAAGCCGCGGTGATCAGAGCGAGTTTTCGGATCATGGTGTTGCCTTAGCGGACCGCTTCACGAGCAAGCCTCCGACTGCGTCCGGGTTCCCCGGCGGCTTCAGCCCGATGCCTGTTTGGGACCCAAATGCCAACCGAGCCTCCCATGTGTTTCCCAAAAATAACAAAACGGGCGAGCCTGTCACCAAGACCATTTTCAAGACCTGAAGTCATTAGTGTTTTATCGAGGTGAAGCTCTTGTACCCGCTGCTATACGTTCAGCGGGTCGGCGAAAAGGTGCGCAGTAGAGCCTCGAGGTCCCGCAGCTCCCGCATGGTCGCTCGTGCGTCCGCGCGCTCGGCCTTGGCTCGTGCTGAGTAGTAGCCGTGCTTCCACCGCGCTCTGCGGCTGCTCTTCAGGCCCTCAGGTGTGCGGGGGCCGGTGCTCTTGCCTCCGTGCAACCGGCAGCGGCCGTTTGCCATTGCAGGCTGCCCGCAGGGGCTGCCACCCTCTCGGCGCGCCTTGGCACCGCATCGAGCAGCTGCCCCGGCCTGCTTGAGGGCGGCCTGCCTGCCGGGGGCATGGGGTTCATTGCTCATTTTCATCAACAGCCCCTCGGCGCTTTTTCCGCCGCGGACCCCCACCTATGTGGCCAGCTACCACGGCCTGCCCACCTTCGTTCACCTGCACCTGCTGATGAATGACCCTGACCTCCTGCCGCCCACCTGTCCGGAGGCGGTGGAGGGTCAATAGACCCTGCTGGTAGGACGCCATCAGCCGAGCCGCAGCCCCGGCGAGACGGGTGGCCCTGACGTTCGTCGCCTCGTCATTGCTGGTGTAGACGTTGCTGGTCATCTCCTGCACTTGGCTCATCAGGTGCATGGCACTGCGGTGAGCTGCCGCCATCTGGTGAGCCAGCATCTGCTCGGCGCTGCTCTCACCCAGAAGGCTTCCTTGAGGTAGCAGGGCTCAGCCCCGCCAATGATAACGAGTGTATGCAGGGCTACGTCGCGCCTCGCACCTTGGTGTTGCGCCAATGGAGGCTGAGCGACGGACCACCCGCGCCCAGCCTTGTGATGTTGCCCCTAGGCTGCGACAGGGAGGTCCTGACCCGGCTTCATCAGGGCGAGTTGCTCCCGCCGGTAGACGACCGGGTTCTCCTCAGGGTAGTCGCGCCACTTGAGCCAACACGCCCCATCAATGACGTTGGTCACGATAGCCTCGTACCAAGCCTTGCTGGGACGATCCCAGGCCAGCACAAGGCTGCCGACCTGGATCTCGTCCCAGTCTTCCGGCTTCGTTGGTGCTGGGTCCGGCGACACGTCGATCATCACAGCCTCGCTCTTCGGGGACCGGACGCGTCGGGTGTCGGAAGCGGAGGCGCGGTTCGTTGGGGTGGGCTTGGTATCGGTCATGAGAATGGCTCCTGATGTACAAAAGGAGCCCAGAGGGCTCCCGAGGGGCGGCAGGGCTCAGCCCCGCCAAGGATCATGAGGGTACGTGGAACGAGCTTCCGGGTTGAAGGCACCACCCACAGCCAAGCCTAAAGGCCAAGCTTGTGGGGAGGGGTTCATCATCCCCAAAGCAGTATCAATACACTAGGAAAAAAAGCTCTTGTAAAGCCTATTGACCTAACATTCAAGGTTATGGCCAAGTCAATGGCTAAGCTAATGGACAAGTCACCTGCCCCCATACGCCGTTTACCTTCGGCCACTCCCGATCACGCCTGATCGGCTCCGTCGCAAGAGCCATCAGATCCACCTGCAAAAAAGTTGGGATCCCCACGGAAACTCGTGGGCTGCTTCTGTGTTCTTGACCGCTATGGAGAATGAATGATGCAGGCGTGGTGGCCGACAGCCCTCGGCATAGTGGCAGGGCTGTGCACCAGCTTCAGCTTCGTGCCTCAGGTGATCAAAGCCTGGCGGCACGGAGACACCGAGGCGATCTCAAAACGCATGTACGTTACGGCGCTTGCCTCCTACAGTCTCTGGATTGTGCATGGGCTTATGATCGCCAGCACGCCGGTGATCCTGTTCAATGCGCTGAACGTGGTGTTTGCCGGAACGGTACTGGCTCTGAAGCTGCGAGTGCTCCAATCCGCTGGAGCGCGGTGAGATATGGAGGCCATGCTCCCTACCCTTGTCGGATTCGCAGCGGGCTGTCTTGGGATCTACGGCCTCGTGCCACAAATCCTAAAGTGCTGGAGAACAGGTGAAACAGCGGCTCTGTCACTGCGCATGTTTGCCGTGCGCGCGTTCGGAGCTGTGCTCTGGACGATCTACGGCTTTGTGGTGTGGAGCCTGCCAGTGCTGATCTTCAGCGCGCTGGGTCTTGTTCTGATCTCGACTATTCTGATCCTCAAGGTTCGTGGAAACCGCGAGCTTTGCACCGAGGTAACGAAGCAGCTGGCCTGAGTGGCACGCTGTTGTTCTCGGCTACGATGCGGCAGGTCTGGTTCAAGTAGGGCTGGTCATCACCGATCCAGTTGCCAATGCAGATGTTCTAGAGCGTCGGACCGTTTAGCGGACGCACCATCGTGGCGTCCGCTTTGCCGAGGTGCGGAACTCAGTGGATCTGACTTCTCGTCCGAGACTCTAGGTGTCGGAGCTGAGGGCCTGTCCTACGAGGAGGCAGCCGCGATCTGCAGTGTGCCTGTGGGAACGATGAAAAGCCGGGTGAGCCGAGGGCGAGAGCAGCTCACAAGGCTTCTCGACACCACAGAGGCCGAGATCGGGCCGGACCCGATCACCGTTGCGGCCCTGCAACGCTGAACCAGAGCCGCCTAGCCGCGCACTTCCGAACCAATCACGTCTGCTAGGGCTTGAGCATTGGCGGCGAGGGTTTGAGGTTTGCAGAGATGCGCTACCTTCGTGAGGGAGCGGATCCTTCGGGAGGGTGGTCATGGAGCTGTGTTGCAAGCGCTGTGAAAGCGCAAAGCATGTCAAGAACGGGCTGATGCGCGGCAAGCAGCGCTACTTGTGCAAAGCCTGCGGCCTGGCCTTCACCGACACGCCTGCCCGCGGCAAGCCGTTGGCCATGAAGGTTGTCGCCGTGCTGCTGTACGTCAGCGGCCTGTCGATGAACCGCACCGCCAAGCTGCTTGGCGTCTCCACACCGACGGTTCAGGCCTGGTTGGAGCAGTTCGCAGCCGCCTATGCCCAGAAGCCCGATCCGGAAGGGCGGGCAGTGGTGATCGAACTCGACGAGATGTGGCACTACCTGAAAAAAAGTCGCAGCCACTCTGGATCTGGAAAGCTTGGGATCGTGCTTCAGGGCAGCTTTTGGACTGGGAATGCGGCGGTCGTGACAAGGCCACCTGCGAGCGCTTGATCGAGCGGCTCAAATGCTGGCGCACCCGGCTCTACTGCACGGATGAATACGCCGTCTACGATGTGCTACCCGTGGGGCA
>JAESFL010000174.1_pt1 | contig 58829 bp, 58 predicted proteins | sample 9269401 | NCBI WGS metagenome assembly JAESFL01 (sample SAMN14506025, study PRJNA617098) | algae metagenome | isolation source: Gloeocapsa sp. UFS-A4-WI-NPMV-4B04 and co-occurring heterotrophs from desert... | place: USA: Utah | collected 2006-10-01 | reverse complement strand
GCGCCTCCTTCGACAGCAGGCACGATCCGCTTGCGCCGGTCTCGTGACAGAGCAGCAGGCATCGTCCCCTCCCTCAGGTCCACGATGCCCCTGAATCACCAGCTGCGATTCAACTCAATCCAAAAACGCTCTAGGGCCTGCTCTCGCGCCGCAGGGGCGAGGTCAGGCTCATGACAAGGCGCACGAGCTCAGCCTGCCGGTGTGTGTTGGTCTTGCGGTAGATCGCATCGAGCTGGCTCTTGACGGTCGAGCGAGCCACCCCCAGGATCTCGGCCGCCCCAGCCAGGGTATGGCCGTTAAGCACCTGCGCCAGCATCTGCGTCTCGCCCGTGGTGAGATGGTAGAACGCTGCTGCGTTCGACAGGGGTGTGGTGAGCTCCGCGTCCGGTTCACGCAGCAGGAGCAGGGTGGGGCTGCCGAGGCCCTCGCTGCTCCCGTCCAGCTCGACCCAAGAGGCCTGCAGCGCCCGCCCGGCAGCGTCCTTGAGGAGACCATCGTGCCCGCGATTTGAGCCTCCGCCTGTGCTGGCACTCAGCCTTGCCACCACTTGAACGGCCTCTGGCGTGACGCCGATCAGGCGATTGCGGCTGTCGCGCAGGAGCGTGCCGCGCGCGAGCTCTGCCTGGGCGGGAGGGTTGAGGAAGTGGATCGTGCCCTGCGGCTCCAGGATCAGGGCGCCAGAGGCGAGAGCGTTCAGAGCGCTCTTCAGGGTGCCGGCTTCGACCCGCTGGTTGCCCAGCATTCCCGAGATCTCGACCGAGCGGCGGATGTGAGGGGAGAGCAGCCGAGCCAGCTCCAGATCCTCGTTGCTGAAGGGACCACGAGCCTTGTCGCCCAGCACACCCCAGGAGCCGAAGCTCGAGGCGGTGCGGGAGATCACGGCAACGAGGTAGTCGTAGTGATCCCCATCCGCAAAGCAGCTCTGCCAATAGCGGCTGTTGTAGAATGCCTCGATGTCAATGTCGCGGGTCGAGCACAGCGGCTCGCCCAGAGGAGCTGTCAGGCCTATGGGAGCCACAGGGTTGAGGCGTGCATGGGCCTGAGCCCGTTCCAGCACGTCTGGCGGCCAGTTGTAGAACGCGACGACCTGCCCCGTCCCCTGCAAGGGGTTTATCACGCTCAGGTCGCCCATACAGCCGTTCAGGAGATGGGTGATCTCGCCCAACACCTGAGGCCAGAGGGTGGTATCGAGAGCGCAGTCGTAGATGCGCCCGATCTGAGCCGAGGCGGCCTCATCAAGCTTCATGACGCTATCCTGACCGGACGGGGACGAACACACCCCACAAGGGTACGCAGGCCCACGCTTAGACGTGAGGCTTCGCTCATGCCCGGTGAAGCTGACAGGATGCAGGCTGCGCGTCCTCCGCCATTTGGGGGAGGACACTCGCTGACGCCTCCGCCAGTGTGGGATGAGCGGCGGTTCAGGAACGCTCCGCCGCTCATCCCACACTGGGGCCGGCTCTCCCACGCCAGCCCTTTCTTCGTGTCATCCATTTTGAACTCATCGAGGTACCGCTCGCATCGGCGGTCCCACAGGGTGACCAGGACGTTCCGCGGCGCTTTTCTGGGTCGAGACCATGATTGGTACCCCCCATTCGGGGGATGCGATTGACACCGGGTACCGCCATGATCGTTCTGAACCTCAGAGCGTGAGGCCAATCACACAGATCTGTCCTCGCGCCAGGTTATCTTTAGGATAGTTCAAGCTTAATCATTGCCCAGTGGCAGTCGGCGCTCCTGATACGACGAGCTTTGCTGATCTGGCATATCAAGACAGACACAAGCGTATTTGCCTGCTCCTCGTTCGGAGCAGGCCAACTGATCCCGACGCGCCTGCTTTCGATGACGCTGTACCTACCCGGCTTCAGAGTCCACGTGCTCTGTTGGAGGCGAAGCTATGCCGACACACCTCGAACACACCAATGACCAAGATCGTCTGAGCACCATCATTGCTGATCCTAAGAGCGTGTTCTTCGAGCGCGATCTGCGCGCCGAGCGGTCGCGTGCTCTGGTCGAGGCTCTAGGCCAGGGCTTGACCATCCTCCGCCAGAGCCTGAGGAGGTTGTTGCTCTCCTCTCCCGTGCCGTTCTGGAGTCCGAGGGGCACGTCTCGGCCAAAGCAAACGGCCTCGTAAGGCCCGGCTCGTACCGGAGGTGCCTCCGCAAATGTGTGTCGGGTCACATCTCCCAGTCTCGTCCTTACCACCTCACATCGACCAGATGGGAGACCCATGACGTTCGTCACCCCTGATGCCTGGATGGTCACCCCTGCCGATGTGGCACTCGGCCTGTTCACCCTTTGCAACACAATCCGGGTTTTTGCGTACGTGCCGCAGCTTGTGAGGATCCGCCAGGATCGGCATGGGGCGAGCGCCATCTCCTACACGACCTGGGGCCTGTTCCTGATCTCGAACCTCTCGACAGTGGCGTATGGTCTGATGGTCGTGAACGACTGGTGGCTCGTGGTGGTGTTTGCCGCTAACGCCGCCTTCTGTGTTGCCATCCTGGGACTGACAGCTTGGAAGCGGGCGGTACTCAAAGCAGCGCGACAGCTTGCGACCGCCTCTTCGGGCGGCAATCTTGATCCTGTTCAGCATCTGGTGGCCAAGGTCGAGGGCAATCTCATGCATGCCACTGTGGCTCCCCCCTCTGGTCCTGCTCGGCTGAGCGTGATCAGCGGAGGTGCCTCTTAGCTGTCGCGGCACCGCTTTGCAGGTCTGCTGGGTGATGCGATGCCAGCTCCGTGAACGCTGTTACGCGAATGGAGCGGTTTTCACGCGTGCGTGACGGGTCCTCTCGCTCCATCCCCGGCAGCGGTGCACCCTTCAATGCGGGTCATCGAAGGCGGCCCGGTGCCTCATGATCCGGGAGGAACGTCATGTCCTCGCACTACACTCATGGAACTGATCCAGGGGAACAGCAACGGCTTACCACGCTGAACCACTTCCTCAACGAAGCCTGCGTTGCTGAGGCCCATCTCTCTTCCGGCGAGCGGGTCCTCGATTTTGGCACAGGCTTAGGTCAGCTCTCCCGCGCCATGGCTCGGGTGACGGGGGTGGCAGTCGTCGGCATCGAGCGCAGCCGGGCACAGATCCAAGAGGCGGGGAGACAAGCCGCGTCAGCCGACGAAAGTCACCTCTTGGGGATGCGGGAGGGAAGCGCGGAGGCCCCGCCGCTCAGGGATGAGGAATGAGGGCAGTTCGATGTCGCCCACGCTCGTTTTCTGCTGGAGCACGTCTCTGATCCGCTTGCCGTCGTCCGGATAATGGTGCGCTCAGGCGGGCGGGTGATCCTCGCAGATGATGATTACGATGCCCTGCGCCTCTGGCCGGAGCCACCCGGCTTTACGCCTGTGTGGAATGCTTATCAGCACAGCTATGACCGGCACGGCAATGACCCGATTGTGGGCCGGCCGCCTCGTTCAACTCCTCCATCAGGCTGGCGCGCACCCTCGTCGCAACACATGGGTGTTCTTTGGCAGCTGCGTCGGACACCCCAACTTCGAGGGCTATGTGGCTAATCTGGCCAAGATCCTTGAGGAAGCCGTTGATGATATTGCCGAGACAGGCACACCGCCCGAGGCCGTAGGCGCGTGCCTCAATGCTCTGTCAGAGTGGTGCAAGCGGCCCGATGTTGCGATGTGGCATGGCGTGTCATGGGCAGAAGGACTTCGCAAGTAGCATCGCGCGAGGCCTGTAGATTGGCGTCCTAAGAGCCCAACGATGTTCCATACGGGCTCTTATCGGAGTTACGGCAGCGGCATCGCGATGCTCACGACCGAGATCGCCGACCTGACCGGGAAACGGCATCGCGATGTGATGCGGGACACCCGCAAGATGCTGGTCGACCTGCTTGGTCAGGCAGGTCTCCTCGATCCAAGGAGACCTGCCGGAACGCCCAAGGCCAGTCGCAGCCCTGCTACCGCCTCCCAAGCGCGAGACGATGGTCCTCGTCACGGGACGACGTCCACCTCCGCGCCAAGGTCAGCTGACCTTGCGGCGGTGCTCTAGCACCTTCCCAAAGCCCCAGGCGATCAGGAGCCCCGGCACGAAGATCAAGACTGCAAATATTCCTAGAATCAGGAGCGCGCCGAGCACGGTTCACAAAGCCTCCACCTCTGGAGGCATAACAGGCCAAGCTTCTGCGTGACGGTGCGCGCCAACACGAGCGCTCGTCGCGATCAACCTGCTCCATCAGCCGGCATGCCCCTGAAGACCATCGGGGCGCCGCAGGCATCAACCCGCATCACGCCCATCGTGGTTCAGAACGTCTGGTGCCGCCGACGGTCTACGGGCGAGGTAACTCTACTGGTTCAGCAGGGTTAGCGTGACGGCGGTCAGGTTGACTGCGGCAAGGAGGGAGACGAACGCCCAGAGAACGATACCGCGCTCCTGCGCCAGGAAGGCTTCTACTTCGGTCCGGGGCTGACGTTTGAGGATCGGCATTGGACTCTCCTCGGGGACTCGTTTGGTCCGGTAGCGCGATACGACGAACGTCCAACAGTTCAGGTCAGACGCATGTGCGCTGGAGCACACCTCAGAGCCGCTTCGAGCCACGGTGGCTATGAAAGCGCAAAGCCCCGCGCGGGCCAGATCGGACCGCAGGGACCAGTCGTGAGGTCGGGCCTGAACGCTACGCAGCCCGTGTGGTGACCCAAGAGCAGGGCGAGTTTAGGGAGCGTTTCAGGAGCGGTCCATACTGGCCGGTTATGCGGAATGGGGGTGGAGTCGCAATATAGAGGTGACACCCCTCTGCAAAGCGCAGATGGCGCTCCCCCGCAGGATCGGGCTGCGGGAGGACGGGCCGGATGTCGGTGGTGTCGATAAGCAAAAAGGAGTTCGCCAGGCTTGATGTTCTTCTCGGCCTAGACGCCGGGCGCATCCCAGTTGCAGATGCCTGCACCCTGCTCGGATTAAGGCGGCAGGTCATCCGTCTGCTCCGGGCCTTCTGAGAGCGTAAAGCCACCAGCCTGGTCTCGAGCCGTCGTGATCGGCCTAGTGCAGAGGCGAGGGCTTGCTCAATCAACTCGTCAGCGTGGTAAAGCACCGTCGGAGGGACCTCGATGCCAAGCTCGGGCAGTTCTGCGGTGCAGGGAACTTGACGCTGGATGGTTGGTCAACGCGCGCAGGGGGGTGACATCTACCGTTGCGGGCGTGTGAGGTCCGCCTCTACGCCAGTTGCAATGGCCAGTAGGCGCCGGTCATCGCCACCACGCGCCATCAGCATCAGTCCTGCCGGCAAGGTCAACCCCGGCATCGGCAGCGAGATCGCCGTCAACTCGAACTGGTTCGCGATGTCAACGATCTCGATATGCTGGCGTTCGCGCTTGCTCACATGGTCGGCGAGGGTTCGCGCGTGCGCGGCCTTCGAGCGGGCGTCAGCAGCCTGCCCGTGGATCTGATGCAGGCGCGCTCGTGCGATATTGGCGAGGGCGAAGTCTGCGTCTTCGGTGAGGGCGCGGTCGAGCGCCTCTGCAGCTCCGCTCCAAGCGGAGAGAAGAAGATCCACGCCTTCACGATAGGAAGAAACTGCCGCTTCTGACGTTGCCGTCAGCAGCAAGCCATGCCGGTCCAGATACATGAGTGGGGTTCCATTTTATAGAAGCGCCATTCGCGCAGGAGCGCGTTTCGCGTGGAAAGCCCTAGGCCAGACCGAGTTCAAAGCGCCTGTTCGTAATGTCTGATTGCTTACGGCTGCGGTGCTGGGATTGGTAGGATGTTGGCTACCTTCCAGCCGTCAGCCGTCTTGAGCACCAGCTGGTTCATCAGAAAACGCGCTGGCTGCGCCGTCTGGCCGGCCGGGGAAATCATGAACGTGATCGGCACGTAGAGTTGCACGACACCTGGCTGCAACTCCGTTGCCTTGAACTCGTCCATCTTAGGATCCAAGGACCAAGTGCCCTGATAAAGCGCCTCGAAACGCTTGAGGGCTGCATCGCGGCCCCAGATGGGAGTACCACGGGTAATCCAGAGAAACTGGGGCGTGTCATGTAACAACTCACCGACTGCTTTGATGTCGTGAGCGTTTTGTGCGGCAACGAACTCAGCGAACAGCGACTTGACCTCATCCTCACTGCCGGCACGGGCCACTCCGCTGACAGTCAGCAGCATGAGTGAGAGGACAATGCGCGATGTCCACCGCATCGTGACCATCGTCCTGCCGTCGGTGAGCTTCACATCAGCATTCTTCGTTAACATGCCGCTCATGGCCATCTCCTGATGGTGATGGGGATCAGCCGGGCCGGGATCGCCGGAGAAAGCAGCGGCTATGAAGTTTCACGCGACGCAGAGGCTGTCGGGCGGACGAGCCCCTAGCGGGTTGCTGCCCGATCAAAAATGAGCCTGACGCCAAAGATACTACATAGGCTAAGTTCTGACCATGGACCTTGGAGCGCGGTTCCATACTGACCGGTTATGCAAAGCCGGGTGGTGGTTACGCCAAGGCCCTACTCGATCATCTCGTCAACGCGTGACAGTAGTGACGCCGGAACAGTGAGCCCGAGGGTCTCAGCGGTTTTGAGGTTGATGATGATGTCGTACTTGGTCGGCTGCTCGACTGGTAAGCCCGATGGAGAGGCACCCCGCAAGATGCGATCGACGTAGTGCGCGTGGCGGCGGGCCACCCCAAGAAAGTCAGGGCTGTAGGAGATCAGCCCCCCAGCCTGCACAATCTCACGCGTCTGATAAATTGCCGGAAGCATCGCCTGGTTGGCGAGGTCAGGAATGCTGTTCGCTGGTGTGCTCAGGACCGGATCACCGACGCTCAGCAGAGCATCAGCACCGAGCGCTTTCGCCTTCGCGATGGCACCAGGGAGCTCCGCTGGTGTCCGGGCTTCGATCACGTCAGCCTGAAATCCAAACTGGGAGGCCATCGGAAGTTCGAGTGGCAGCCTCAGGCGCGGCACAGAATTATCAGGGTTCATGAGCACCGCCACGCGCTGTGCCTTCGGCAGCAGCTCCCTGAGAACCTCGAAGTTCTTCCCCAGATATGAGCCGATGACTAAGCTCGTCACTCCGGTGACATTGCCGCCCGGGCGAGCAAGGCTCTGCACCAGCCCCACTCCGACAGGGTCGGCAATGAATGAAAAGACGACAGGGATCTCGGACGTTGCGTTCTTGGCCGCGAGAGCTGGTTGTACGCTTGCAGCAATGATGAGATCCGGTCTCAACCGAACGAGTTCGGCCGCAAGCTGTGGCAGACGCTCGTAGTGGCCCTCTGCTCCTCTGCGTTCTATCGTGAGATTGTGTCCCTCAATCCACCCCAGTTTCCGTAGCTCGTCATCAAAGGCGGTGTAGCCGATCCCAGCACATCGGGTGGGGCAGAGCATGCCGACATAGGCCGTCTTCGCCGGCGTCTGAGCCACAGCGGCACAGGTGAGCAGCACGAATAAGGTGGTCGCAAGGGCCATGCGCGTTCGCATTGGTCACCTCGTCGGCTCGGGCAAGAGGCCGCACGAGCGGCTAAGCCGGAGCCAGTCTGAGGATGCGCCCATTCCAGCGGGCTTACAATGTAATGGTTCCATACTGGCCGGTAATGCGAAATCAGACCTTGGGGAAGCGCCATCTTCAGATCTTTGACGGGCTTCGATCCGCTGGATCAGTTCTCGGATGATCCGGACAGGTCCCGCCGCCGCGGCAGGACTGCCAGGCGCAGACCCGCTCGCAGGCGCTCCCTGTCGGCGGCGTGCTGGAGGGTCGCGGTCCACACAATCCAGTCTACGTAGTCGGAGGGGCCTGTCCCTGGGTCGCCGCGCCAGAGGGACGCGATCCCCTGAACGCGTTCTTCTCCGCACCGCGTTGCTTCCTCAAGACGGCCCTGGTGAGCATAGGCCGCCACCCGCCACCCCATAGCCCGCAGGTTCCGCGATGGCGCGTCGAAGATCCGCTTCTCCAGGAGGGTGCCCGCTTTGTCGTAGTGTCCGAGCTGAAAGTAGAGGCGGGCAAGGTTCCAGTCATACCAGGGAGGGTATCGCGGATTGAGCCGGTAGGCCGTCTCTGCGGCCACAAATCCGCGTCCAGCCTTGCCGGTCGCCACTTGCATCCAAGCCCAGGTGATCTGGATCGTCGCGTCGTTCGGGTTCATCGACCGCGCGAGGTCAAGGTGCCGCTCCGCCCGCTCGAAGTCGCGCACCTGAAGGCACATCTGGCCCAGCGTGTAATGGACGCGTGGGTCGTTGGGATCCAGCGCCAGCGCCCGCTCGGCAAGAGCCAAGGCCGAGAGCTGGTGCTCGTCCGGCTGCCGCCGCACGCCCGCGATGACGTCGATGGAGCGGAGGTTGTGGACATGGGCGAGGCCCGTATAGGCCCGCGCGAACGTCGGGTCGATGGCGCGGGCCTGCTCGTAGAGCGCCTCGACCTGCGCCTGCGCTTCAGGCGTGAAGGTGTCGGAGAGCCGCAAACCCCGGAGGAAGAGATCGTAGGCGCGAATGTCCTCCGGCGGGCGCCGCTTGGCCGCAGCCTCCCCTGCGTCCAAGACTCGCTGCGCTACCGTCGCGACAATGCTCTGGGCGATCTCCTCCTGGACGGCGAAGACGTCCTCGATGGCTCGGTCGTACCGCTCGGCCCAGAGATGTGCACCGTTCGCAGCGTCCACGAGCTGAGCGGTGATGCGGACCCGGGCTCCGGCGCGGCGCACATTGCCCTCGATCACGTAAGCCGCCCCGAGAGCCCGGCCGATCTCGCGCACGTCCATGCTCTTGCCGCGAAATGCGAAGGAGGAGTTGCCCGCGATGACCATCAACTCACGGAAGCGGGACAACTCGGTGATCACGTCACCTGTGATGCCGTCGCTGAAGTAGATCTGCTCCGGGTCGCTGCTCATGTTCTCGAACGGCAGCACGGCGACGGCGGGCTTCTCGCCAGTTTGCGGTGCGGGGGCCGGACGGGACTGCGCACCCTCTGGGGCAAGGCGGTAGGCTCGCACGGGTCTGACGATGTTCTTGAGGTGCTGCTCGCCAACATCCTCGAAGGAGAGATCCAGCTTGCCCGGCAGCTGCTCGTAAGTGGCAGAAGAGATCAGCACGCCTCCTGGCGGACAAAGCTGCTCCAGGCGGGCCGCAACATTGACGCCGTCTCCCGGGGGGTCTTCGCCTTCGACCACCAGGTCTCCGAGATGGACGCCGATCCGCAGAACGATGGGGCGCTCTGGTGTGTTAGCCTCCTGCGCTTGGCAAGCCGCACCTGGGTTGCGGCAGCACAGGAGACGGCGCTGACGACAGAGCCGAGTTCAGCGATGATGCCATCGCCCATGAGCTTCACGATCCGGCCACGGTGCTCGGTGAGAAGCGGCTCCAGCACCTTCTGGCGCAGGTCTCTGAGCGCCACGAGCGTACCGGCCTCGTCGGCCTCGATGAGCCTGGAGTAGCCGACCACGTCAGCGGCCAAGATGGCGGCGAGGCGTCGTTCGACGTGCACATCCGGGGTGCCCCACGTCATCCCCAGACCCAGGGCAAGATCGAGCGCTGGCATCGAACGCTCAAGAACCGCATCCTGCTCGAGCACTACTATCTGCCCGGGGATCTGGAGACCCAGATCGGTGCTCTCATCGAGCCCGACAATCATGCCCGCGCCCACGAGAGCCCGAGCCATCTCAGCCCAGCCGACGTCTACCTCCGCCGGAGCGAGGCGATCCTGCTCGAAGGGGAGCGGATCAACTGACAGACCCTCGCCCGCCGCCGCTTGCTGCATCACGCAATGGCGGCCTGATCTCAAAACCCGATCAGCCAGAGCCCCCGTTCCTGACCCACGACCCGTGGTCTCAAATCATCTGACAACGGACAATTCCAGCCCACATTGTGTATTGGATGCAGCTGGATTTCGAGCGAAGTGAATGGACGGCTCAGGGCTCCGAAATCATTGCAGCACAACGAGTTTAGGACGGCGCTGGATAGGACTGGACCTTGTTTCGGCGGACGCTCCTTCCGCGATATAGTCCTGGTTACAGACTTTCATCCTATAATACAAAGCCTATCGCGCAGAAACGGCCGTTGTTTCCGTCCTTTGGACGCTTTTCTCCGGCTCTAAGCGAAGCGAGTGAGCACGGGAGCTGCGGCAGACATCAAAGGCAAAGTCGCGATTTCCGGCACGCTCGCGTCCTCGGTTCGGCTGCGGCTTCAAGCCTCCTAAGCACGGCCCTGTGCCTCACGCCGCCATTCAGAGCTGAGGCGCATGGCGCCCCTCGCTGACCCAGATCGATCATTCGATGCAGCCAAGTGCCGCGCATGGCGGCGGCAGTCTGTCCATTTCCTGCGTTGACCGCCCTTGCGCCCATCGTCGACGGTCCTTGGGCATGCCGATGCGTCATGCCGTTGTCACCGCATTCCCGTGTGTAGTCCGCTTCGAGCCGAATCGCCCAAACACCCTTGGGCCAAGCTTCTTTTTCGCACCTCTTCAAAGAAGGTAGCCATGGCCGTTTCACAAGATCTTTTCATATCCGAGTACATCGAAGGTTCGAGCAACAACAAGGCGATCGAGATCTACAACGGCACAGGCGAAGCCATCGACCTTGCAGCACTCGGGTATGCGCTGCGCATTCATTTCAACGGTAGCACGAACTTCACCACCATTCCGCTGACTGGCGTGGTGCAGGCCAGGGACGTTTTCATCTTTGCAGCCAGTGCAGCTCTTCCGGCGATCCTGGCCCAGGCCGATCAAACCTACGGGGCGGGCTTGTTCAACGGCGACGACGCCGTTGCTCTCGTGAAAGGGAACGTCATCATCGACGTCGTCGGGCAGATCGGCCTCGATCCCGGAACCGAATGGGGTTCAGGCCTGACGAGCACGGCGGACAACACGTTGCGCCGCATCGGAACGATTACCGACGGCGATACGAACGGCTCGAATCCGTTCAATCCGGCGGCACAATGGGAAGGGTATGCCAGCGACACCTTCGACGGTCTTGGCCAGCCAACCGTCGGTACAAGCACACAGACCTTCTCCATTGCAGCCTCTACTCCGCAGCTGGTCGAGGGTACCTCGGCAACGGGAACGCCGGTGACCTTTACCGTCACTCGCGCGAACGACGTCGGCGCCGCGACCGTAGCGTGGAGCCTCACCGGGACTGGTGGAGCCGGGCAAGCCAAGGCCGACGACTTCCTCGGCGACACTTCGGGCGTCGTCAGCTTCGCGGTTGGCGAGACGATCAAGACCAACACGCTAGCCGTAGCATCCGACGCGGTGGACGAGGGCGACGAGGCTTTCAGCGTCACCCTCTCGAACCCAAGCGCAGGCGCCCTCGCAGTCGGCAGCGCGGCCACACGCATTCAGGACGACGATACAACCCTGGTACAGATCGCCGAGATCCAGGGCGCGGCCCACATTTCGCCCCTGCGCGGCCAGTTCGTCACCACCATGGGCATTGTGACCGGAACGACATCGAACGGCTTCTGGATCCAGGACGAGACGCCGGATGGCGACGTGAACACGTCCGATGGCGTTTTCGTGTTCACCGGCTCGCGGCCGGCCGCCTCGATCGTGGTCGGCAAGGAGGTTCAGGTCTCCGGCACCGTCGACGAGTTCTTCCCGAACTCCGGCAGCGCGACCGAACTCTCGGTCACGCAGATTCGCGTCGGCAACGATGGTGAGGTCGTCGCGACGGGCACCACCGGAGCAATCGAGGCGCAGATAATCGGCAACGGGGGTCGCCAGCCGGTCACGGTGAACTACGATGACGATGGGCTCACCACCTTCGACGCCACGGCCGACGGTGTCGACTTCTGAGAGAGCCTCGAGGGCATGGTCGTGACCCTCAACGATGCGCGCGCCGTAGGCCCGTCCTTCACGAACGCCACCTTCAACGACAGCGAGGTGTTCGCGGTCGTCGACAACGGTGCCGGAGCCGGGCTCCAGACGCCGAGCGGTGGCGTCATCGTCCAGGAGGGCGACTTCAATCCGGAGAAGATCGCGATTCAGGACGATGCCCGTGTCTTCAACAACGACTTCACCGCGAACACCGGCGATCTCCTCGGCGACGTTACCGGAATCGTGAGCTACGACAGCCGCTCGAACTACGAGGTGATTGTCACGGAGGAGTTTACGGTCACGAGCGGCGGCCTGCAGAAGGAAGCTTCGACCTCTCTTGCAGCGGCCGATGATGACCATCTCACCGTGGCGACCTACAACGCGGAGAACTTGGACGCACTGGATCCAGATGTGCGTTTCACCACCATCGCGGCTGAGTTGGTGAACAAGCTGAAGTCACCCGACATCGTGGCCCTCCAGGAGATCCAGGACGACAACGGCACCACCGATAACGGCCTCACGACATCCGATGCAACGCTGCAGAAGCTCGTGGAGGCCATCGAACTGGCGGGTGGTCCGAAGTACTCCTACACCTATGTGGCACCGGAGAATAACGAGGACGGGGGGCAGCCGGGCGGCAACATCCGTCAGGTCTTCCTCTACAATGCCGACCGCGTCCAGCTGGCAGACCCTGTCCCGACGATTGGCGAATATGACGATGCCAACAGTGTTGTGAATGACGCTGTGTCGGTCGATCTCGCTTACACGGTGGGTCGTCTGGATCCGACGAACGGGGCCTTTGAGGACTCGCGCAAGCCGCTCGCGGCCGAGTTCGTGTTCAACGGGGAGAAGGTCATCCTCGTGAACAACCACTTCAACTCGAAGGGCGGGGACGACCCGCTCTACGGGATCAATCAGCCACCCATCCAGGTCACCCAGGAGCAACGTCTGGCCCAAGCCGAGATCGTGGCTGACTTCGTGGAATCGATCTATGCGGTCGATGAGGACGCCAACGTGATTGTCCTTGGCGACCTCAACGATTTCGGCTTCTCGAAGCCCGTTGAGCGCTTGAGGAGGCAGGCCTCCTGGATCTCAGCGATCTGCTGCCTGAGAACGAGCGCTACGACTACGTGTTCGACGGCAACTCGCAGGACCTCGACCATATGATGGTGAGCGAGAGCCTTGCTGGTCGCTCGGCGTTCGACGTGCTGCGGATCAACGCGGAGTTCGCCGATCAGACAAGCGACCACGACCCGCTGATTGCGCGACTGGCGATCTCCAAAGGGGTGGTTGTCGATGGAGGCAATGGCGCAGACCAGATCGATGGGACCAACGGTCACGACTGCCTGGCTGGCGGCAACGGTGCCGACCGCCTCGACGCTGGCGACGGCAGGGACGTGTTGACGGGCGGGCGTGGCGATGACGTACTGCTCGGCGGGCGTGGCGCTGACCAACTCTTCGGTGAGCAGGGCAGCGATGTCCTCGAAGGCGGGGCAGGCACGGACCTTCTCGCCGGCGGCGACGGGTCGGACGCGTTCGTGTTTCGCGCCGGCTTCGGCAATGACACCATCACCGACTTCCGGGGCGAGGACGTGATCACCTTCGAGGATGTGTTCACCAGCTTCCTGGAGGCCCGCGCCGCAAGCCAGCAGGTCGGAGCCGACACGGTGATCACGGCTCAGGATGGCAGCAGCGTTACGCTCAAAAATGTGATGCTGAGCTCTCTTCAGGCGAACGACTTCGCGTTCATCTAACGCGGCCGGGCACACAGGGGCGCCGGTCTCCGGCGCCCCGTCGAACCTTCGGCCCGCAGCCGGGTTACGCGGCGGCGCCCAGAACTACCTCAAGCAGTGAGCTCTGGGCTTCGTGGCTTGCTCCGCGGGATCCGTCGAACCCGCTGTGCTCGACTTCTCCGTGGTTCGAATGTGGCGGCACCAGAAAGCTCGGCTTTTCTCGGGACGCATTTTTCCCATCTTATGGTGGGACCTTGCGTCGACACTTTCGCGACTTGGCCAGGGCAAGCATATCGGGAGTTCGAATCACCCCGCTCCACCATATAGGCCTAATCTCAGGGCCTTATCCTCCATTGCAGTCCCCATCGGGCCGAAGCGACGGTTGTTTCCGACCCTCACGTGCCTTTCCCTGGCTGCAAGCGAAGCGAGAGAGCACGGGGGCTGTGGCAGACGTCGGCGGCAAGGTTGCCAGTTCTGAGATAAGGTGAAAGCCCTTCTCTTTACTCCGCCACGAGTGCAATCCCCAAATGAACTCATCATTTTTCCAAGTAATGCAAAGTCTTATCGGTGCAATGTAATTCCGCTCCAAGCTCACATTTCATAGAGCCAATGAATTCAGCTGTATGAAGCTGAGACCGCGGAGGAAATTCTGTTAAAGTCGCGCGATGAGCTAGCCCGTACCATAATGCAATCGCGAGCGATCAACGCATCATGAGCCTCCAGGATCTTCGTTTCTACGATCGCATCGAGGGATCATACCCATCACGAGCGGGGCTCAAACCACCGTCGCTATATACTGTTCTTTCAGTGCAACATTGAACTGGACCTCCCCTCGGGAGGCCGGCCTGGAATTCAGAAGGCCGACGCTGGAACTCTTTGCCCACCACCCAAGCACCCCCTTCGACCTTGGCCTGGAAACATCGAGGGAACCACGTCGTGCCTTGCCAGGCCGAGTGGGCAACTCTATAGCTTTCCTGGTCGACGATAGGTTGGCGACTGAGCTGCTGCGCCTCGCCGTGCATCGCACGACCGCCCTCCCAAAATAGCGACACTCATTGAGCTGAGGCGCTGCTGCACCTCAGTTACGTTCTGATCCAATCGAGAAAGGAGCCCATTATGGCTACGGGCACCGTCAAGTGGTACAACGACCAAAAGGGCTATGGCTTCATCCAGCCCGATAGCGGCGGCAAGGACGTGTTCGTGCACGTGAGTGCGCTGGAGCGCGCCGGTCTCCGGGGCTTGGCCGAAGGGCAAAAGGTTTCCTACGACGTGGAAGCCGACCGCCGGACCGGCAAGGAATCCGCTGGAAACCTGAAGACGGTCTGACCGACGCCCGGTCTCCCGTTCGAATATCTCTTCGAAGCCGCCCTCGGGCGGCTTCTTTGCGTTCATCGGACTTGGCGGCTCGTTTGGCAGCGACGGGGTGAGCCCTTGTTAGCTTGACTGAGCATCGGACAGGCGGTCGGAACCGCTGAGTTCTGCGCCTCGGCAATCCTGAAGGCCCGATGGTGCCTGCGCTGAACGGTCCGACGCTTGAGAGCCTCGTGACCATTTGGATCAGTTCAGGAGGAACTTTCTCGGGGTGATATGGGTGGTGATCGGCAGCACGTGCTCTACTTCGGAGTCGATGCGATGATCGATGATCTCGGCCAAGACCAGCGTGTCATGAGATCCCATTGGGCTTTCCGGATAAAGCTGGAAGCCATCCGCGCTTGCCACTACGACTGCACCACGTTCGAACCAGAGCACGCAATTGGTTTGGCGGAACAGCCATTCAGGGACGCGGTCGCCAGCCTCAAACGTCCAGCTCGTCTCGGCCGACAGAGGTTGTCCGGCCCTTGCCTTCGCGATCATGTTATCTCCGCTGCTGATTTTGCCCGACCGGGGACGGTCACCGGCGGCGGAACGGTGGGCGCCGTGCTCCAGGACGCGGACCGCCCGGTCCGGCATCCTTGTGGCGGAACATGAGCCGACCCTTATCGAGATCATAAGGAGACATCTCGACCGTCACGCGGTCGCCCGCGAGTGTCTTGATGCGGTTCTTCTTCATCTTGCCGGCCGTGTAGGCCACGATCTCGTGCCCGTTCTCGAGCTCCACACGAAAGCGCGCATCGGGCAGGATCTCGGTCACGAGACCCTCAAACGTGATCAGTTCTTCCTTGGCCATTGTTCTCACCTCGCATGTGGGGGGCCGACTGATCGAGCTGCGACGCAGAGCAAGAGGCGGCAAAGGGAGTAGTTCGAGTCTATTTGCGGGTTTTGCGGGCCGCGTAACGAGCGTCCCTGGCCGCCTTGCGCTCTGTCTCCAGAGCAGCCTCACGCTCTGCTGCCTCGGCGGCGTCACGCAACCGCTGCTCCTGTAGAGCGATCTCGCGGGCTTTCTGTGCCGCAGCCTCAATCTCGGCTTCTGCGCGCCGTGCGGCTTCCTGCTCGGCAGCCTGCGCCTCGCGTTCGGCGATGCGGGCTTCACGGGCATCACTGACCGCCCGCCGGGCCGCTTGCCGTTCGACGACGGCTGGATCGTCGGCCGCCGGACGAGCCCGGAACTTGTCCAGCAGTGCTCGCTTGGCGTCGTCAGCCGTCTTCAGCCGATCATTGAAAGTCTTGGTCTTGTGTCCGCTCATCTCGTTCCAGTTCATTGACGCGTTGTGATCTTGGGCGCTTAGCGCACCCGCTTGATCCCCGTGATGGTGCCCTCAGGCAAAGCACCCTGCTCCTGCTGCTCGCGCGCGATCGCGCCGACCCTGTAGTCGTCGCTTGACTTGCCGTGATGCTCGACTACGAGGTAAGCCGTACGACCATCATCGTAGCTGACCGCAAACATCACGGAAGGCGCATGGAAGGCTTTCTTGAAGCTGTACACTGATCTCTCCTGAGCGGGGCCGACGAGCCTCAAGCGGCGCGGAGCCAAGGATAGAAGAGCCGCTCGATCGAGCGGCTCTGGTGGGTCGGCAGGGACCGACCCAGTGCCGGCGATCCAGCCTGTTTCAGGCGCTCTGGATGTTGTTGACGGCAACCTTGCCGGAGCGGCGGTCCTCCGCAGTGTCGAAGGTCACGGTCTGACCCTCCACGAGATTGCGCATGCCGGCGCGCTCGAGAGCGGTGGCGTGCACGAAGACGTCCTTGCCGCCATCGTTGGGCTGAATGAAGCCGAAGCCCTTCATCTCGTTGTAGAATTTCACGATGCCTGTAGTCATCGGGGTATCCTTGGTGTTCGGGGTGCACGTGAGCGGGCGGACCATGCGAGAACGTGGTCTGCTACTCGGTTCGTCGATGTCAGGAGAGAGTCTGAACGTGCGCCCAGGCGAGGCCCAAAGCAGAACGGCCCGATTGCCCGGCCCAAAGTCGATAGCGGACATATGGCCCTGAATCGGCAATTTACAAGCAAAAAGTGCCAAGGAAGACGAGGAGTGCAGTGCCACGGAGTGGTCCCCCATCGGCGATCGGGCGTGTCGCCACGTGCGCCACCGACGAAACCTCACCTCGAACCTTCGTTCCAAAGCCACTGGTAGGCTTTCAGCGAGTCAGCCACGTTTCGTGCGACAAGAAGGGTAGCTCTCTCCATGGCTCACGGCGGGCGCCGCGGGGGCCCTGTGGCAGCCCATCGCCTCGCCGGCGTCACCGCCGTGTTGGATCGTCGCATGCTCGACGATTCTCTCGCCGCCCGATGCTTACCAGTTGGATCGGATCGCCGACAGCCGGGTTGATCCTACCGAGGAACAAGGAAAAGGCCTCTATGCTCGGACCGTGGTTGAAGCTGGTCACTGACACCACGCTGCTCGCCATGGAGGCCCAGACAGTGATCGGATTGAGGCTGGGGCAGATTGCCATGGGCCGCGGTTCTCTCGCCGAGAACCAGCTCATGGTCACAGAGAAAATGCTGGCACTCGCAGAGGCGGCTGCCACGGTCACGACCGGTGGGTCAGCGCACAAGGTAGTGAAGGGCTACCGCAAGAAGGTCAGAGCCAATACCAAGCGGCTGAGGCGGCGCTGAAGCGCGGCGTCAAGCCACTTTTTGATATTGTTTCAGACGACGACCGGCTCGATCTCAAGAGCGTTGCCGGTGCGGGTGAGAGGGATGCCGCCAGTCATCGGCGTGCCGGTTGCCCTTGCCGGCATTGTCGGCCGTGCACAGCACCGCCAGATTCGTGATCTCCAACGCCAGGTCCGGCCGCGCTTTGCGGCTCTGAATATGATCCACAGAGAGGTACTCGCCGGGTGGGAGCTGATGTTTGTTGCGGCCGCAGAGCTCGCATCGGCCATCGTTCGCTCGCAGGACATCGTAGCGGATCCGCCGCCACTCCGGTGTCCGCAGAAACTCAGGCGAGGCGATGAACCTTGCTGTCCAGCCATAAGCGTACCGCCGCCCGCTCAGAAGTCGGACGAGCACGATGGCTGCCAGGAGCAGGAGCATTCCAAGCAGAGCTTGTTGATGTGTCGACATCGACGACCTGATCCAGCGGCAGGGCAGACTGCCTGCCCTCTCGACGAGTTCGCTCATGGCTCCACCTGCAACGGCGCAGGGCCGGAACCGATGCACTCCAGCTAGGCTGCCTCGGTCAGCTCATCCTGAACTCTCGGCGGGCGTGAGACTGCCGGTTTTGCACGAGGCTTCTTCCTGGCCGCTGCCTTTGGCTTAGCCGCGTTTCCTCTCCACAGCGCCTGCCAGCTCCAAGCGCCCGGTCCCGCAACGGCATAGAAGAGCAGCCCGGCAACGAGACCAACATGGGCCAGGAACAGGGCCTGCTCGGCCTGGCGTGCCACACCGGCCATGTCCCAGAAGCGGTGCAGGATACCTGTGGTGATCACCGTCGTGGCAATCAGAATTGACGCTGTAAACCTTGGCGCGAGCCCAAGAACAAGGGCAACTGGCCCTATCAGCTCCGCCACCACCACCCCGCTTGCGGCCGCTGTGGGGTAGGGCATGCCCTTCATCCAGAGCTGCAGTCCAAAGCCGGAGACGTTGACGGCTCGAGCGACAGCTTCAGGCAGAAAGCTGACGGCCAGGATGAGCCGCCCGGCTAACAGAACTCCATTCGTCACGCGTGTACCTTTCTTTAGACCGATCCGGGCGAGCGGGAATCAACCGGCTCACCGACAATTATGGTCTGAGGCAGGCCGCTTAACTCGGGGTAAGCGACGTCGTCCGATGGCTCTGCATCTTGTGAATGGAACGGGACTTCTACCTGAGCCATTCACCCACCAGTCCCCTTGCTCGGAGGCTGCCAGCGTTGCTGAACACACCCCTGTCCATCCGAGTCGGCACGGCTGGCTGGAGCATCCCGAAGGAGCATGAGGCCCCCTTCCCGTCCTCTGGCAGCCACCTCGAGCGCTATGCCTCCGTCTTCAACGCGGTCGAGATCAACTCCTCCTTCTACCGCCCCCACCGGCCGGCGACCTACGAGCGCTGGGCCGCCTCAGTTCCAGAGGAGTTCCGGTTTGCCGTGAAGATCCCGAAGGCCATCACCCACGAGCATCGGCTCAAGAAGACCGGCGATCTGCTGGGGCGATTTTTGTCCGAAGTCGCATGCCTGGGGCCTAGGCTTGGTCCGCTGCTGGTGCAGCTCCCGCCGAGCCTGTCCTTTGAGGCGGGAACGTCGGACGTGTTTCTGCGCGAGCTGAGGAGCCAGGCTCCAGGCAGCATCGTCTGCGAGCCGCGTCACCGGTCGTGGTTTGTCCCCGACGTCGACGAACTGCTGAACGAACTGCGGATCGCCCGAGTGGCAGCAGATCCAGCGCCAGTGCCAGGTGCCGGTGAGCCCGGTGGCTGGCGAGGCCTGTCCTACTACCGCCTGCACGGATCACCTCGGATCTACTACTCGCCCTATGGCCACGAGACCCTTGCCCATAATGCCGAGCGGCTTGTGGGAGATCAGGCGGTGGGCCGCGAGACTTGGTGCATCTTCGACAATACAGCCGCCTTCGCGGCTACCCGCGACGCCCTCACCACGATCGATTTCGTGCAGGCGAGGTCATGACAATCCTTCATCGGGGTCGGGCGTGATGTGGTTGTGGTCGCCGCGTCGATTCGAGCTATGGATCGTCAGACGGTGAACTGCCGATGTGCCTTCATCGAGTCCTGGAACTGGTGCGGCTCGTCGGGACAGCATCGACGGAAGATCAGCCGCTCACCTTTGTGGGGCGACGTTCAAGCAGGATGCTGTGGGATGCACATGCGAAACCTAGAGATGTTTCCACTCAGGTGGAATCAGCTCTGAGTCTTTTCGTGGTCGCGTTGTCTTCCCGTGAGCCGGATCCACCTCACTCGAAAACGCTCTAGAAGCAGCCGGATGCGCGAGGTTGTGCGATTCAAAGAGCCTGGATATCCACGGCGGTTCCCGATCAGCACCAATCCTTGTCCGGGGTCATCTCCATCTCATCGGCCGCCTTCTTGATGTCGGAGAGATCGACAGGATCGCTGAACGGATCGTCGTCGAGTTCCGTCACCCGGTTCAGGCGCTTCTGCCAGCGCCGCAGCTCGTCGACATAGGGCCGGAACGGCACCCGCTTCAGGTTCCCGTTCTCCTCCACCAGATCGCACAAACCGTTGTGCAGCCATTCGCCCGTGTGCCAGTTGGGCATGTCGACGGCCGGGAACAGACACACGCCGTGAAGATCGATGCCGTTGCGCACGGCTGCGAGCGATTCCTCGACGATGTCGCAGAGCCAGGCCGGACGGCCCTCACGCAGGCCGCTCGTCTCGCCCACGATCATCGGCCGGCGGTAGCGCTCCCAAGCATAAGTGAGAAGGTCGCCCAGTGGCCGGATACGCTCGTCGTGGGGTTCCATCGAAGCGTGAGGGCCATCCTCCCGATACTCCATCTGGCCGAACGAGTAGCAATTGACCCCAACGATATCGAGCACATCCGGTGAGCCGCCGAGTTCCGGGTGGCGGTGTCCGGCGATCACGTCCCAGGCATAGAAGGTATCCTCGTAAGTCTCGCGGTCCGCCTCGTCGGCGAGGTCTGGGCGGTCTCGAGGCGCGACGACGAGGATCAGAGGATCGATATGGACCATGCGCGCCTGTGCATCGACCTCGCGGATCGCCTTGACGGCCGCGATGTCGGCCCGGCAGAGGGCCAGACGCAGCTTCTGGCGCAGTTCGTCCGTCTTGCCGAACGGCGCCGTCCAACCCCACTCGCCGCCCATAAAGGCGAAGAAGGTGATCTCATTGATGGGTGTGAAGAAATGCGGCCCGCGAACCCGTCGCGTCACGTATTCCGCCGCCGCCCTGGTATACGCCGCGAACCGGTCCGAGAAGTCGGGAGCGAAAGGATCGACATCGTCGGGATAGCCGTAATGGCAGAGATCCCAGATCGGCAGGAGCTGGTGGCGGTTCATGGCTTCGATGAAAGGCTCAAGCCCCGAGAAGTCGTAAGTGCCGTCCCTGTCCACGAAGGGCCAGGGAATGCCCTGACGGGCCACCGCGATGCCGAGCGAGCGGAGGAAGGCATAATCCTCATCCACGTGCTCGCGGTGCTGCGTCTCGGCCACGAGATCGCGGCGCCCCTGATCCTTCCAGATGAAGGTGGAGCACTCGAAGCCCGATAGGAAGAAGGTCGGAAAGATGCCGGCCCGAACGGAGGATCGTGCCGAACTTTCCGGCGGTGATAAGGTGCTCAAGAGCGTGTCCTCACGGGCTGTTGTCCAAACCTATCTAGGCCTCACCCGTCGATCGGGTACCTGGAGGCCCTGTTCAAGGACGTTCCCGCCTGAAGGTGGGTCGTCCCCTCGGCGGCAACGGTGTACGCGAAAGGAGAGAGGGCCGGTGTCACCGCTCCTGTGCGTGAAAGCCATAATCGTGCCGCGTCGGCCGTGACCCACATCTTGGTGAGATGAAAGGACACCGGGTACTCGCAACATCGAGTTCGGGCCGAATTGCGCATGAACGTGGCAGGGTCGCCGGCAGCCGCGTCCCAACGGACCTCAGGGAACGAATTCTCAATTCAGCTATTATAGGATTATAAGCTAATACTCGGACCAGGAGGGCACCATGGAAGTCTGGCTTCACCCGGCAGCCATCATACTCGCTGCCGCCATTCAGGCCGGAGCCGCCCTCCTGATCGCCAGGCGCAGGAGAGCCCGTAGGCATCCAAACGAGAGCAAACCCGGGGGACCAGGCGAGGGCATTCACTAGAGTGTTGATCGAAGTGAGCTGAAGACAATCCGCGGGCGAGCGTCTTACTCCACGACCGAGAGACGCCTCAAGGCACGCGAGACAAATCTCTCAAGGACATGGATTCGAGAGGTGTGGTTCTCGCGCCAACAGCCTAACGCTCAGCGAGATCAACAATGCTCCGTCAACCGATTCGACTTCATTCTTCTCGGATGTTCGGGAGCGAAGATGCGTCGAGCCGCCAGCATGGTCCTGGTTCCTCCGACCTCAAGCCTCACTAGCGGTTTGCATCGCTCCCGACGGCGGAGCCGGCATCCTTTTCCGGTTCAACCATCTTCGAGACGCTTTGCACACTCACGCAAAAGGTGCTCATCGTCGGGGGAAAACTGCATGGCGTGAAGGAAGTGCGCGATATTATACCCTGGCATGTCCTTGTGAATGATGGCGATCTGGGATCGCGCATTCTCGACCTGTCCTGCGAGCGAAAGCGCATAGGCCGCGATGGCCCTGATGTGGGCATGTGCATTCGGTCGCGAAGCGGCTCTGATGCCCCAGTCGGCGGCTTCCTCGTATCGGCCGAGACGCAAAAGCGCCATCGCGCGTGAACCCAGCATACCGAACAGCAGAGGATCGCAAGGGCTGAGATAACGCGAGTGATCCGAAGACGATATGGCCAGGGATGGATCGCCGACCTGCGAGTGAACGAACCCGAGCGTATAGTGACCGGATGCGAAGTTCGGGCTCAGCTCAACGGTTCTTTCGAGTTCCGCGAAGCATTCCTCGTGACGGCCACGGAGCCAGAGTGCCCGACCCATCGCCAGATGGGCCGCCGGATCCCGCTCGTCGACCATGAGGCTTTGTCCGGCACTGGCGATCGCCCTCTCGACTTCGGGGCCCCGGTCCGTCCAGCCCTGGAAGGCATTCTGGAAGTGGGTGAACGACAAGCCCGCGTATGCGCGCGAGAATGTCGGATCGAGGCGCACCGCGATCTCGAAGAAGTGCTGTGCCTGGTCGTTATCGGTCTTGTTGAAGCGGTACATGTGCCAGAGGCCGCGGTGATGAGCCTCCCATGCGTCCAACGAGTTCGGCGGCTTCAGGATTGCGCGGTTTCGCTCGACCGTCTCGATCTCGCCCGCAACGGACGCGACGATCCGATCGCCGATCGACTCCAGCACGAGAAACGCGTCATCCAGGGGATGATCGAAATCCTCCGTCCAGACGATCCGGGCCGTCTGCACTTCCGCCAGTTCCGCCGTCACCACGATTCGCTGGCTGAGGCGGCGGACAGTTCCGCTGACGATGTATTGAACGTTTAGCATGCGCCCGGCCTGCTCCGGGCCAATCTGCCTGTCGCGCAAGGCAAAGACCGAGCCCTGCGCGATCACGAAGACGCTCCGGAGCTTGGCGAGGCGCGCGATGACGTCGTGGGCGAGCGCATCGCCGATTCCACCGGGCATATCCGCCACCGAGGATTGAACGGTAAACGGCATCACTGCAACGGAGGAACGCTGCCGAGGAGTGGTCGGAGTCTCCTGATCCGACTCGCTCGTGATCGAGACGGCGCTGCGTTCGGCATGCTCCGGCTTTCCCACGATCTGAGCCTGCTGCGACTTCGCCAGGCGCCACGCATCGCTCAGAGAGGTGTAATCGAGGCCCTCGGCATCGAACAGCCGGGTGGTCGCGGCAAGATGCTCCTCGGCTTCACGGATCTGGCCGCGTCGGGCGAGAGCGTTGAACAGGTGCTGATGGACGACCTCGTCGAACGGAGAAAGCTCCAACCACTTGTCCAGGAGCCTCTGAACTTCGTCATCCGGCGTGAAATCGACAAGGCGCTCCAGGATCGCTGCGTGGAGGCCCCGAAAGCGACGTCGTTGCGCCGCAAGCCAGCCGCTGAAGGTCGGACTGCGCTCGATCTCCATGCCTTCGAGGAAATCTCCACGGAACAGGTCCGCCGATGATCGCAGCATGTCCGGCGCGATCGCTTTGATCCCCGGCTGCGCGACTCGCATGACCTCGATCGCATCGACGGCGCAATCGGCAACGTCGAGACTGACAGCGTCAGCCTTGGTTTCCACTCTCCGCCTGCCGGGCTCGTCAACGAGGCTCCTGATCTTGCTCAGGCACCAGCGAAGCTCGCCTCTCGGATCGTCCGGAACGTCCCACAACAGCTCGCAGAGCTGCCCCCGCATGACGGCGCTGGGGGCAAGCAGGAGGTAGGCGAGAAGGCCTCGTACTTTTCGGGATGCCGGAAGAGCCAGCTCCTGGCCATCCCTGATGATCGTCAACCGCCCGAGCATCCGCACCTCGATCGGTGCGCCCCTGTGAATTTGCTCGCTCTCAGCTGATTCCACGGCAATTTCCACGGTGTCTCCCACGACCGCCTCCACGGCCGTCCGCTATTCCACGCTGACTGATGCTCAAGGGGCGAAACGCCTGCTGCGGGTATCAACCTCTATAGCGCAATCAACCCCAACGGAGACCGTCGATGGGCGCCGCTACCGCAATGATACCTCCAAATGCCCCTGCCGCCCAGGTCAATCTGGATCTCGTCAAGGCTCGCCAGCATGGAGCGTGGTCGTCCGGCGACTATTCGGTCATCGGCACCACCCTTCAGATCGTCGGAGAGGAACTTTGCGAGGCCCTGGACCTTCGTTCCGGATCGAAAGTGCTCGACGTCGCGGCCGGGAACGGCAACGCCTCGCTTGCGGCTGCCCGCCGCTGGTGCGAGGTCGTCGCCAGCGATTACGTGCCTTCCCTCCTCGATCGGGCCCGTGAGCGTGCCCGTGCCGAGCGGCTCAACATCGACTTTCGTGAGGCTGACGCGGAGGCGCTGCCATTTGCCGACGAGAGCTTCGACGTCGTCGTCTCGACTTTCGGCGTCATGTTCACTCCGGACCAAGGCCGCGCTGCGGCGGAACTCGTTCGCGTCTGCAGGCCCGGGGGCAAAATCGGTCTGGCCAACTGGACGCCCGAGGGGTTTATTGGCCAGGTCTTCAAGACCATCGGGAGATACGTGCCGCCAGCCGCAGGCGTGAAGTCGCCGGCTTTGTGGGGTACGCCGGCGCAGCTGGAAGCATGGTTCGGGACGAGCGCAGGGCCCATCGCGGCGGCGCGCCGCACGTTCGTGCTCCGCTACCCCTCGCCGGAGCATTGGCTCGAAACCTTCAAGACCTATTACGGCCCGGTGCTCAAGACCTTCGCTGCGCTCGATGCTGTCGCGCAATCGGGCCTCAAGCACGATCTCCTCGCTCTCGTTCGCCAGTTCAACCAATCCGGGGACGAGACCATGGCGGTCCCGAGCGAGTACCTCCAGGTCGTCATCACGAAGAAGGAAGGGGCTGCCATATGATCGGTGCGGTGAAAAATGTTCACAGGCGGGTTCGATCTCCTTCTCATCGGGGAATTGGCAGGACGGGGCTGAGATCCGTCTCCAGCACCACCCTGGCGCTCGCTGCCCTAGTTGCGACCGCAACCATGACGGGTGCGCAGGACCATCATCACGTCGTCCAGTTGGGAGACCTGAAATGGTCGGCCCCAGCCGCCTACCCGAAAGGCGCTCAGCTCGCGGTCATCCGGGGCGACCCCGGCAAAGAAGGCATGTATGTGGTTCGCCTGAAGGTGCCTGCGGGATACAAGATCCCGGCCCACACTCACCCGAACGATGAGAACGTCACCGTTCTCTCGGGAGCCTTCGGGATCGGCACGGGCGACAAGCTCAATGAGGGCGAAGGGACGCAGGTCAAGGCAGGCGGTTACTCATTCGTGATGAAGGGCATGAACCACTTCGCGTGGTTCACGGAGGACACCGTCATCCAGCTTCATGGGATGGGACCGCAGGGCATCACTTATGTGAACCCCGCCGACGACCCGCGCAAGAATTAGCCGATCCGAGGGTCCGGCGCACTCGTATGCGCCGGATCATCATTCGCGGGGTGAGTTTCCGATCGACACGCGCCCCGCTCCTGCGCGGACGAGCCCTTGTTTCGCGGGCATCGAGGCCGGAGAGCTTGCCCGTGAAGACGTGCGCGGCGTCGTCCTGATCGCAGCCGTTCGCGTTTGCGACGGCGAGCGCGCTCGCCGTCGCAAACGCGCGCGTCAAGCCTGCCAGTCATGGGCTCCGGCATGGCCGCCGGCCTCATGGGCTTCGCGCAAATGGCCGGTGCGACGGCGGCCGGGGTGTTGCTCAGCCTGTCCCAGGACGGCAGCGCACTCCCGATGCTCGTCATCCCATCGGCGTTTGCCCTTCTCGGCCTCGCGGCCTTCCGGTTGACGCTCAGGGTCGGTCCCGCGACGCCTCTCCCGGTTGCCTTCTGACACGCACGTTCGGCCCGGCGGATCGCCCGAGGCGCGCCGCATCATCGCGCTCGGAAAACAGACCCTCGGCTCAGCCCAGCCGATTGCGCAGGCGCGGTGTCATCCAGTTCACGAAGGCACGCACTTTCAGCGGTACGAGGCCGCCGCCTTGATGGAGCAGGCTGATCGGAACGGGCTTCGGCGCATAGGCCTGGAGGACGGGAACGAGGGCACCGGATGCGATTTCCTTTGCGACGTTGTAGGAGACGGCGCGCACGACGCCGACCCCGGCCACGGCAGCCTCGACCGCCAATGCGATATCGTTCGCGATCAGTCGGAAGCGCGGCTCGACAACGATGGGGGCTCCATCCTGCTCGAAGGTCCACATCGCGAAAGGCGAGTGGGCGCGGAAGGTGACCCCATCGTGCTCCCGCAGATCGTCGAGGGTCTGTGGGACGGAGCGCCGGCCGAGATAGGCGGGGCTCGCACATGCAACGAGACTCGCCCAGCCGACGCGCGAGGCCGTCAGGGACGAATCGCTCAGGTGGCCGATGCGGATCGCGACATGAACGTGCTCCTCGACCAGATTCAGGCTCTGATCGCCCAGGATCATGCGAAGGGTGATCTTGGGGTGAGCCTCGAGGAACTCGGCCGCGAGCGGCATGACATGACGGCGCGCGAAGTCGGTCGCAGCTGTCACGACGAGGTCGCCGCGAGGCTCGGTGTACTCCCCGGCAGCCGCCCGCTCGGCCTCTTGCACCTGCTCCAGGATGCGACGGGCCGCCTCGATGTAGTCGCGACCGGCCTCCGTGAGTTCCAGATGCCGGCTCGTCCGCACAAGCAAGCGGGTGCCGAGGCGGCCCTCGAGCTCCGAGACCTTCCGGCTCACCGTCGCGACGGGGCTGCGGAGGCGGCGTGCCCCGGCCGAGAGGCTGCCCTCCTCGACGACGGCGATGAGGACGGACATGGCGTCGAGGCGGTCCATGCAACCCTCCACAAAACGAGAAGCACTGTTCCATGTTTAGCGGCTGTCGGGCCCGATCGGGAGAGGTCAGTATCGTTCCGGTGACACGTCGATGTCTTCGGCGGCTCACACCAAAGCCACGGCGACCGAGCCTGATCGGGAGAGGTCAATGCCATTCCCGCGAAACGTGAACGCCTTTGACGGCTCATCACAGCCCTTGTGTGACGCGAGCCACGGAGCACGGTGAGGATGCACCCTACCCTCTCGGCTGCTTCAACGAATGGGACTGGAGGCAGAGCTATGGCCTACACGATCCAGCGCTACCCGGCCGACCTGATCGACGTGGTGCACCTCTCCGAGGAGCGCCGCCTGACCATCCGGCCCGTGCTGCCGCAGGATACCGACATCCTCCAGACCTTCGTGCGGGATCTCTCCGCGGGGTCGCGCCGTAACCGGTTCTTCCGCACCTTTCACGAGCTGCCGCAGGCGCTCCTCGAGGAGTTCACCAGCATCGACTACCGCACCCATCTCGCCCTGATCGCAGAGGTCTTCGACGGCGACGAGGAGGTCGTGGTCGGGGAGGCGCGTTACGCGGTCGGGCTCGACGGCCGCTCGGCCGAACTCGCCCTTGCGGTTGGCGACTCGTGGCAAGGCCGCGGCATCGGCCTCCTCCTCGTTCGTCGATTGGTCGCGCGGGCCTTCGCCCAGGGTATCACCCTGCTGCACGGTCAGGTTCTGCCGTCGAACCGGGCCATGCAGAAACTCGCCCGCAAGGCCGGCTTCACCCTCCGCCTCGACCCACACGAGCCGGGGATGCTGCGCATGGAGCAGAAGCTCAACGCCCAGCCGGTTCACCACCTGCCCTCGCGAGCCGCCTAGAGGCGTCGTCTGCGTGAAAGGATCCGGCGCCTGAGCGTCAGGGTCACGGGTCAGGATTCCTGAGAACGATCTGCGCCCCAACGTCTCGCCCAAACCTGAAGCCTGGGTCGCAGGACCAGAAACCGCACATAGGCGCTCTCAAGAAACGAGAGCACCCGAGGATGACGGGCCAAGAGCCCGAGAGGCCTCAGAAGCGGAATGGCACGCCAGAGCGCCGCGAAGGCGGCAGCGCCAGACAGCATCTGCCCGCCTTCCTGTGCGTGGAAGCGGGCGAGCAGCTCACGGGGGTCGAGGGGGCACTCACCCGTGAAACGCGCGACGTCGATGAAGGTGATGGCCCGTCTGCGGTCGAGCCGCCGCATCAGCTGGATTTCCCGCAGGCAGAGCGGACAATCGCCATCGTACCAGACGGTCAGGTTCGTCATGGGGCGAACATGTGCAGCGATCCGCCCGAATCCAGTGCGCCGCACTGCCGCAGAAAACACAGATGCTGCGGGGTCGCGGAAATGGAGCGCTCGACGGCATCCGAGTTTGCAATGGCGGCACGGCGACGATCCGCCTCCTTCAAAGCAAGCGGGAGTGTTATACGCTCGGTCCTCCGCCCACCATGAATGTCCCGAGCCTTGCGACGCCTCCTGAAGTTCCTTCACACGAAGGGAGCTATCGGCCTCACCGGGGCCATGGCCTGCCTGCTCGTCATGCTGAGCTTCACTCCTCCACCAACCTCTTTGGCCAGCTATGCCATGATGCGCAGTGCGATGGCCGCCATCGCCACGTGGGTCTTCATGCCATCCCTCGCGCTGACGCTGCTGGCCGGCCTGCTGGCGATCGCGGTCAGCCGCGCCTATCAGAACGCGGGCTGGGTGGGGGTGAAGCTGCTCACGGGCATCCTGGTCTTCGAGGGCAGTTTCGTTGGCATCCTGGGCCCGCTTCAGGAGGAGGCCGAGCAAAGTGCCGGCGCACTGGCGGGCCGGATCGATCCCGCGACGCTCGCCCAATCGCTCGGCGCGGAGCGAAACACTCTCTGGGTCCTGATCGCCGTGGCAATCGCCAATGTCGTGCTCGGAATCTGGCGGCCACGCCTGACCCGCCTGCGCGATTAGAGCTGTTCCCCGCCAAAAGCAGCGCAGTTGACGTCGGTCGGACCCGTTCTTTATGACGAACAAACGCAGGGGACCCTCGCGTGCGACCGCCATCGGCTCGCATGGAGGAGGCCGAGTGTTCGGACCCCCCGAGCCGGAACGGCGGTCCTGTCGGAGGCAGGTGTCAGCGATGGATCCGATCGACAAGAAAATCCTCGAGCTGCTGCAGCAGGACGCCACACTGTCGATCGCTGAGATCGGCGAACGGGTGGGGCTGTCCCAGACGCCGTGTTGGAAGCGGATCCAGAAGCTCGAGGCGAGCGGGGTCCTCGAACGCCGGGTCGCGCTGCTGAATCCGGAGAAGATCGGCCTGGGGCTGACGGTCTTCGTATCGGTGGAAACTGCAGATCACTCAGAGGCTTGGCTCGCCCGTTTCGCCGAGCTCGTGGCCGCGATGCCGGAGGTCCTGGAGTTCTATCGGATGGCCGGTGACGTCGACTACATGCTGCGGGTCGTCGTCGAGGACATGCAGGCCTATGACGCGTTCTACAAGCGCCTCATCTCCGCCGTTGCGCTTAAGAACGTCACATCCCGCTTCGCCATGGAGCGGGTGAAGTCGACGACCATCCTGCCCCTGATCCAGGCCTGAGCGAAACCTGCGAGATCGCGAACGGCGGGAACAATCTTCTCCGTCAGCACCCCATCCGAGTAGAACGATCCCCTCGGAGGCCGTTCTTCAAAAAGAACAATCTCGTTGACTTCAGACGGGGCGGGACGGACATTGAGCCCCATGTCCTCCCCTGCCCTTCTCCCGAATACGGCGCCCTTCGGCGACGATGAACGCGCTCAGCTCGACCGCGTCCTCGCACCTGCATCGGCCATCCAGCGCGCCTGGCTCGCTGGCTTCCTGGCCGGGCTCGACGCGTCGGCCTCCTCCCCGGCTGCCGCGCCGCGTGCCCGCGTGGCCGAGCCGCTGACGATCCTGTTCGCCAGCGAATCCGGCAATGCGGAGCGTCTCGCCCAGGATGTCGCGAAGCTCGCCCGCAAGGCGGGATTCAAGCCTCTCGTGACCGATTTCGCCGATCTCGACATCGCGTCGCTCGCCGGGGCGAAACGCCTTGTCGTCATCGCGTCCACCTGGGGCGAAGGCGAGCCGCCGGGCCGCGCAGCGCGGGCCTATGCCGCCCTGATGGCCGATGGGGCGCCCCGGCTCGACGGCGTTCCGTTCGCGGTGCTGGCCCTTGGCGACACGGCCTATGCGGAGTTCTGCGCCGTCGGCCGCGCCATCGACGAGCGGCTCGCGGCGCTGGGCGGCACCCGTGCGGTCGAACGGATCGATTGCGATCTCGATTTCGACGGTCCGGCCGCGGCCTGGATCAAGACCACACTGGAAGCGCTGGCCCCGCCCCGCGAGGAGGCCGACAACGTCGTTTCGGTCGATTTCTCCACGCGCTCGGCCGCCGAGCCGAGCCGTGAGCCGCTCATCGCCGAAGTCACGGAGCACGTTGTCCTCTCCTCGTCCCGATCCGACAAGGAGGTGCTCCACGTCGCGCTCGGCTTCGAGACTGGCGCCCCGGCTTACGAACCGGGCGACTCGCTCGAACTCTTCCCCGAGAACGATCCCGCACTCGTTGACGAGATCTTGAAGGCCACGGGCCTCACAGGCGACGAGGGCTTGAGCCGCAAGCTCATCGCCGAGCGGGACATCACGACCCTGTCGGTCCCGACCATCGAGCGTTTCGCCGGTCTGACGGGTCACGCTGGCGCCGCGGCGCTCGTCGCGGAGGGCGCGCGCGGGTGGACCGAAGGCCGTCAGCTCGTCGACCTGCTCGCGGCCTTCCCGGCAAGCCTTGCCGCGGACGATCTCCTCGCCCTGACGCGTCCCCTGCCGCCGCGGGCCTATTCGATCGCATCTTCGCGCAAGGAGGTCGGCGACGAGGCGCATCTCCTCATCGCCGCCGTTCGCTACGAGAGCCATGGCCGCGCCCGCAACGGCGTCGCCTCGACCCACGCGGCCGATCGGCTGCGCGCCGGATCCGCCGTCAAGATCCGCGTCAAGCCGAACCGGCACTTCCGGCTTCCCGACGCCGCGAGCGACATCGTCATGGTGGGCCCAGGCACGGGGGTCGCGCCGTTCAGAGCCTTCGTGCAGGAGCGTCGGGCCGTGGGCGCAACGGGGCGCAACTGGCTCTTCTTCGGCGACCGGCACTACACCCACGACTTTCTGTACCAGCTCGAATGGCAGGAGGCGCTGGCCGACGGGTCTCTCCATCGCCTCGACCTCGCCTTCTCGCGGGATGCGCCCGAAAAGGTCTACGTGCAGCATCGGCTGTGGGAGCGGCGGCGGGATCTCGTCGAGTGGCTCGAGCGCGGCGCAAGGCTCTACGTGTGCGGCGATGCCAAGGCGATGGCGAGGGACGTGCGGGCGACGCTCGTCCGCCTCTTCGCCGACGTGAAGGCCCTCGCCCCCGAACGGGCCGAAGCCGCGATCGCCGATCTCGAGCGCGAGAAGCGCTACCTCCAGGATGTCTACTGAGTACCCTCTCCCATGACCGATGAACTCTCGCGCAACGAGCGCATCAAGGAAGCAAGCACCTATCTGCGCGGCACGCTCGCCGACGGGCTGACCCGCGCGGAAACGGGCGCGATCGCCGAGGACGACCAGCAGCTCGTCAAATTCCACGGCATGTATCTGCAGGACGACCGCGACCTTCGCCCCGAGCGGACGAGAAAGAAGCTCGAGAAGGCCTATTCCTTCATGATCCGCCTGCGCATTCCCGGCGGGGTCTGCACGCCGGAGCAGTGGCTCAAGCTCGATCGGATCGCGCGGGATTACGCCAACGGGACCCTGCGCCTCACCACGCGTCAGACGTTCCAGTATCACGGCGTCATCAAGTCGAACCTGAAACGCACCATGCAGGCCATCGACGCGGCGCTCCTCGACACCCTCGCGGCCTGCGGCGACGTGAACCGCAACGTTCTCGCCTCCTCCAATCCGCATCGGTCGGGAGCCCATGCCGCGGCCTATGCGCTGGCCAAGAACATCTCGGATCATCTCCTGCCCCAGACGCAGGCCTACCGTGAGATCTGGCTCGACGGCGAGAAGATCGCCGGCGGCGAGCCCGAGGAGGAGCCGGTCTACGGCCGCACCTATCTGCCGCGGAAGTTCAAGGCCGTCGTGGCCGTGCCCCCCGACAACGATGTGGACGTCTTTGCTCAGGATCTCGGCTTCATCGCGGTCCTCGACGATGCCGGAGCACTGGAGGGCTGGAACGTGACTGTCGGGGGCGGCATGGGCATGACCCATGGCGAGCCCGACACCTATCCGCGCACGGCCGACGTGATGGCGTTCTGCCGGCCCGAGGACGCTCTTTCGGTCGCGGAAGCGGTCGTCACCGTCCAGCGCGATTGGGGCGACCGCCGCAACCGGAAGCACGCCCGCCTGAAGTACACGATCGAGGATCGCGGGCTGGCCGCGTTCCGCGCCGAGGTGGAGCGCCGCATCGGCAAGCCGCTCGATCAGCCGCGGCCTTTCCGGTTCGACTCCAATGGCGACCGCTACGGCTGGGTCGAGGGCGAGAACGGACTCTGGCACCTGACGCTGTTCGTCGAGAACGGCCGCCTCCGCGACATCCCCGGTGGACCGTCGCTGCTCACGGGCCTGCGCGCCATCGCCGGAATTCACGACGGAGAGTTCCGCTGCACGGCGAACCAGAACGTGATCGTCGCGAATGTCCGCCCGGAGAACAGGGCCGCCATCGATGCCCTCGTGGCCGAGCATGGCCTCATGGTGGGCGCGACGGCGCTCCGGCGCAATGCCATGGCCTGCGTGGCACTGCCGACCTGCGGCCTCGCCCTGGCGGAAAGCGAGCGGTACCTGCCGGACCTCGTGACGGCGCTGGAGGAGCGGCTTGCCCTGCATGGCCTCGCCGAAGACGAGATCACCATCCGGATGACGGGCTGCCCCAACGGATGCGCCAGACCCTATATCGCCGAGATCGGCCTCGTGGGGAAAGGCCCCGAGCGATACAACCTCTATCTCGGAGGGGCCTTCGACGGCTCGCGGCTCTCGAAGCTCTATGCCGAGGATCTCGGCCACGACGCCATCGTGGCAGCCCTCGATCCGCTATTTGCGGCCTATGCCCGCGGACGGGACGATCAGGAGCGCTTCGGCGCCTTCCTGATCCGGTCGCACATTATCGCGGCCACCACCAACGGCCGCGACTTCCACGACGACACGGGTCCGCTCCCTGACGCGGTCCAGTTGCCGGAGCTCGCCTGACATGGCGGCCGCCCTGCCCACCGAAAGCAGATCATCGACCGGAGCTCGCCCGACATGACGGCTGCCCTGCCCACCGAAACGCGCCCCGCACGCCTCGGCGCGCTCAGCAAACTGCCCCTGTTCCACGACCTCGAAGGCAAACGCGTGGTCGTGGTCGGCGGGGAAGCTCCCGCCGCCTGGAAGGCCGAACTCCTGGCCGCGGCTGGCGCGCAGGTTGCCGTCTTTGCGACCGAGGCAGGCCCCGAGATCGAGGCCGTCGCCGACACGCTCAAGAACAGCCTCACCCTCCACCGCCGGGCCTGGCGGCCGAACGATCTCGACGGGGCCTGGGTGGCGGTGTTCGATGCGGGTGGCGACGAGGCCGAGGCCGAACGGTTCGCGCGTCTTGCCCGCGAACGTGGGGTCCTCGTCAACGTCATCGACGAGCCGGGTTTCTGCGACTTCCAGTTCGGCACGATCGTCAACCGGTCTCCGGTGGTGATCGGGATCTCGACCGACGGTGCGGCACCGATCCTCGGCCAAGCGCTGAGGCGGCGCATCGAGGCGGTTCTGCCTTCAGGCCTCGGAGGTTGGGCGAAGGCCGCCAAAGCCTTCCGGGGCCGTCTTCGAGATGTTCTGCCCGAGCGCGCCGACCGCCGCCGCTTCTGGGAGCGGTTCGTCGATGTCACCTTCATCTCCCAGGCCGACGAGGATGCGCAGCTCGCCGAGATCGAGCGCCTCGCGAAGAGGATTGCTCAGGAAGGGGCCGGGACCGCGCGCCGCATCGGCGAGGTCGTGCTCGTCGGCGCCGGGCCGGGCGACCCCGAACTCCTCACCCTTCGGGCCATGCGGGAACTCCAGGCCGCCGACGTGATCGTCTACGATCGCCTCGTGACGCCGGGCGTCCTGGAACTCGGCCGCCGGGAGGCACGGCGCATCCTCGTCGGCAAGGAGGGACACGGCGCAGCGTGCCGGCAGGAGGACATCTCCGCTCTGCTCGTGGATCTCGCGCTTGCCGGCGAGCGGGTCGTACGCCTGAAAGGCGGCGATCCCGCGATCTTCGGGCGTCTCGGCGAGGAGGTCGAGGCCTGCAGGGCCGCGGGCGTGCCGGTCCAGGTGGTTCCCGGCATCACCAGCGCGAGCGCCGCCGCGGCATCCCTGGCGCTCTCCCTCACGCACCGGGATCACGCCCAGAAGGTCCAATTCGTGACCGGCCACGACCGCCATGGGCACCTTCCGGACGATCTCGATCTCGACGCCCTCGCCGATCCGCGGGCCACGACCGTGGTCTATATGGGACGCCGCACCGCGACGACGTTGGCGAGCGCCCTTCTGAAGCGGGGACTTGCGGCCTCGACCCCCGTGATTGTCGTGACCGACGTCTCGCGGCCGCAGCAGCAGCATCGCACCACGACCCTCGATGAACTCGCCGCGCAGGACAGCTTCGAGGGCAAGGCCGCCCCGACGCTGATCATGATCGGCGCAGCCCTTCAAACAGCCAATGCGCTCCAGCCCCGGGCGCTGGCCTTCGCGTAAAGGTGTAGCCAGTTTCGCTTGCGTGAATCGCCTCTCGTTCTCGGTAGTCGCGCTCGCCCGCAAACCGGATCGCCTCAACTAAATTCGGCTCTAGAGCGGGAACGCTTCGGGTCGAAGCGATTCCGCTCTGTTCTGTCTTTGTAAGACCGCATGATCTTGTTCCGATAAGTCTCCGGCTTTTCGGGATCATGCTCTAGCAAAAATCGAAGTCACACCCTTCGTCAGCCTGGAGCACGCTGCGCAGATACAGGCCTCGATACCCGCGGGATTCCTCGGCGAGATGCGCGGGCGGCTGCCATTCCGCGGCACGTCGCGCGAGTTCATTCTCGGCGACGAGAAGGTCCAGGCGACGCCCCTCGACGTCGAGGCGGATCTGGTCGCCGTTCCGCACGAGACCCAACGGGCCGCCGACGGCCGCTTCGGGCGCGATGTGGAGGACGATGGTCCCGAACGCCGTCCCGCTCATCCGTGCATCGGAGAGGCGCACCATGTCCTTCACGCCCGCCTGGGCGAGTTTCTTCGGGATCGGCAGATAGCCGGCCTCGGGCATGCCGGGTGCGCCTTTGGGGCCCGCATTGCGCAAGACGAGAATATCGTCCGGCTTCACGTCGAGATCCGGATCGTCGATGCGGTTCGTGAGGTCCTCCACCGAATCGAAAACAACCGCCCGGCCCTCGTGCTGAAGGAGATCCGCCGAGGCTGCCGCGTGCTTGATCACGGCACCCGACGGCGCGAGATTGCCCTTCAGCACCGCCATGCCGCCGCTGGCTTTGACCGGGTCGGAACGGTCGCGGATGATCCGTTGGCCTGGGATCGCCTCGGCAGCATCCGCGATGTCGCCGATTGTCTGCCCGGCGACCGTGGCGCCATCCAGAACGAGATGCTCACGAAGCTCGCGCAAGAGGCGCGGTACGCCACCGGCCCAGTGAAAGTGCTCCATGTAGTTGGCGCCGGTGGGCTTCAGATCGACGAGGACAGGAACCCGGCGGCCGATGCGATCGAACTCCTCCAGGTCGATCCTCAAGCCGCGCCGTCGAGCAACCGCAGCGAGGTGGACAAGACCGTTCGTCGATCCGCCGATCGCCTGGAGAACCACCATGGCGTTGTGGAAGGCAGCTTCGGTGAGGATCTCCGAGGGCTTCGGGCCGCCCGCAGCCAAAGCGACCGCCTGGCGCCCGCTCGCCTCCGCGGCGCGAATGCGGTCGGCGTGGGTGGCTGGAATGGACCCGGTGCCCGGCAAGGCAATGCCGAGCGCCTCGGCAAGGCAGGCCATGGTGCTGGCAGTCCCCATGACCATGCAGGTCCCGAGCGTCGGTGCGAGACGCCCGCTCACGACCTCGATCTCGTCCTGATCCATCGCGCCCGCCCGATGCTGCCCCCACAACCGCCGGCAATCCGTGCAGGCCCCCAGCATCTCGCCCCGGTGATAGCCCACCAGCATGGGGCCCGTGATGAGCTGGATCGCAGGGATGTCGGCACTGGCCGCGGCCATCAGCTGAGCCGGGACAGTCTTGTCGCACCCGCCGATGAGAACCACGGCGTCCATGGGCTGAGCACGGATCATCTCCTCCGTGTCCATGGCCATGAGATTGCGCAGGAACATGCTCGTCGGGCTGGCGAAGGACTCGTGGATCGAGATGGTGGGGAATTCCATCGGCAGCCCGCCGGCGAGCATGACGCCCCGCTTCGCGGCTTCGATCAATTGCGGAACATTGCCGTGGCAGGGATTGAAGTCGCTGAAGGTGTTGGTGATGCCGACGATCGGCCGGTCGAGGGCGTCGTCGGAGAACCCCGCCGCCTTGATGAAGGCCTTGCGCAAGAACAGGGAGAAGCCCGGGTCACCGTAGCTCGTCAGTCCCTTGCGCAGACCCCTGGACATCGGCAGACCTCCGAATCGGTGCGATCACAGACCTTCATTCTGCCCTTTGCGAGCGCCGCTGTCGCATGTTCGCTGTCGAGACCTCACGACGCCGGAGGCGGTGCAGCGGCGCGAGGGTCGAGCGGGGCGTCCCTTGCGGGGCCGGTGCCCCGTCGCCGCACCTCCACGGCTCTGCGCCCGCTGCTCTTCGAAGGGAACCGGCATCTCGTTCAGAAGGTCCGACAGGGACCCGGTTCCGAGGCGTCGTAATCCCGACTGTCCGCGTTCCGCCGGAAGCGAGCACCTTCAGGACGCCAGAGAGGCCGCATTCCGGCCGGCGGCCCTTCCGAGAACCGCCGCCGTCAGCAGACCGTTGCCCGACAGATAGCCCGATGCCTTCGAGCCCGACACGCCGCAGGCGGCTCCACCCGCGGCCCAGAGGTTGGGCAGCGGCGTGCCGTCGGCCCTGATCACGCGGGCATTCGCATCGACCACGAGCCCGCCCTGAGTGTGGAACAGGGCCCCCGTGACCCTCACGGCATGGAACGGCGGCCGAAGGGGTGGGGCCGCCGCGAAGGAGCGGCCGAAGGCATCCCGGCTCCCCGACGCCTTATGCCCCGCGACCTCCTCGGCCGTCGTCATCAGAGCCGTGGGCGGGACGCCCATGAGCCCCGCGAGGTCGGCGAGGGAGGGCGCAGAGAGCACGGCGCCGAGGGCGTCGGCCTGCCGGAAATCCTCGAACTGGCGCGCGATGCCCGCGATGCGTTGGTCGAAGATCTGCCAGGCGATTCCGCCGGGTTGGGCGGCCACGTCGGCGGCCTGCTCGGAATAGCCGCGCATCTCGTCGGCAAAGCGCCGCCCGTCGCGGTTCACCTGGAACCCGCCCTCCGTGATGGTCGCCCAGGTGATCAGAATCCCATGAGGATGCGCGACGGAGCCGTGCCCCTGGTGGCCGGAGAGGTGCCGCGTCGCGGCGCCGAGCGCCTCCCCCCACAAAAGCGCATCACCCTGATTGCCGGGGTGGCCGAAATAGAGAGCGTCGGCCAGTGCGGGGACATGCTGTCGCAGGAGAGCCTTGTTGCCGCCGTAGCCGTTGCAGGCGAGCACCAGCGCCGCGACGCCGATCCTCTCCTCGGATCCGTCCGGCCGCATCGCACATAGCCCCGGCACGCGCCCGTTTCCGTCGGCATAAAGCGCCGTGACATGCGCCTCGCAAAGGATATCCGCCTCCGCCTCCACGGCCGCCTCTCTCAGGCGGTCGACGAGTTCCGCGCCGGATCGCGTCGGCAGCCCGTGCATGCGCATGGCGGAATGGCCGGGATAGAGAAAGTTGTCGACGACCGAAAAGGGAAACCCGTGCCGGTCGGCCAGCCATTCCAGCGTCGGTCCCGCCTCCTGCGCCAGCATGTCGACGAGCAGGGGATCGGGCTCGTGATGAGCCTTGCGCATGATGTCGGCGGCAAAGGCCGCCGGGCGGTCGGCAATCCCGGCCTCGCGCTGCCAGCGTGTTCCAGCCGCCGGGATGAGGCCGGCAGACAGGGCCGTCGAGCCCCGCGGGACGGGATCGCGTTCGAGGACGAGGACGTCCCTCCCCGCCTCACGGGCGGCGAGTGCCGCGATCAAACCGGCGGCGCCGGCACCGATGACCGCGACCGGCACCTCCACGTCGAAGACGACACCTTCGGCCGAACGGATCGTCACAGGGCTTCGAGCTCCCGCAGCACGTCGTCGATCCGTGCCACCCGGCAGACGGGCCGCAGGGCTTCGATAGCCGTCTGGTGCGTCGCAGCCTGAAAGGCCGCGCAGCCGTCCTCCAGAACCGTGGTGCTGAAATCGCGCACATGAGCATCGCGGGCGGTCGAGGCGACACCGCCATTGGTGACGATGCCGGCGATGACGAGGCGCTCGATGCCGCATTTGCGCAGCACCCATTCGAGACGCGTCATGTAGAAGGCCGAATAGGCGATCTTCTCGACCGTCAGATCCGCAGGCTGAAGGGTGTCGACGAGCTGATGCCCCCAGCTTCCTGGTGCGAAGTCGCCCTTGGCGAGAAAGGGCCGCAACTCCTTGAGATGCGGCGAGATCAGGGGCTCGCCGCCCTTGGACGGCACGAGGGTGAACTGGGTCGAGACGATCCATCCGTCCTTTGCGCGAAGCGCGTCGGCAAGCGGCTTGATCCGGTGCGGCAGCGCCGCAATCTCCGGTGCGCCCTGCCCGGCCCGACCGTAGGCACCGCGGGGGTCGAGAAAGTCGTTTTGCAGATCCACGATGAGGAGCGCCGTGCTCTCCGGCGCGACCGGGACCGCGCTCACGGGACGGCCCTTTCGACTACGATGTTGCCGAGCGCGTCGACATGGGCAACGAGATCGGGATCCACCACGGTGGTGGCGTCGGGCTGCTCAAGGATCGCGGGCCCATGAACCACGGCCCCGACCGGCAGATCGAGCCTGGCGTAAATCGCAGTCTTGTGCCAGCCGCCGTCGAACCAGACGGGCCGCGAGCCGATCCTGGCCGACTCCAGCGTCGCCCCCGCGGCGGGAGCCAGGGCCTTCAGGTCGAAATGGGGACGGCGGCCCGTCGCGGCGGTGCGCAGGTTCACGATCTTGACGGGCACGCCAGGCAATAGACGGCTGAAGGAGGCCTGGTAGGCGCGCTCGAAGGCCTGCCGCACCCGATCCTCGGAAACACCCGTGGTCCCAGGCGACGGCGTCAGCGACAGCGGCACGGACACGGTATGGGTCTGGCCGAGATAGTGCATATCGAGCTCGAACAGCACATCGATCCCTTCGACCTGGAGGCCTGCGGTTTCCACGACCCGCCGCGCGGCATCGGCCTCCTCGATCATGCGCCGGTCGAGGGCCTCCGCATCGAGGCCGTCCAGCATCAGATTGACGGTCTGCACCTGATCGTGACGGATATCGGCAATGACGCAGCCGAGCGCCGAGGTCACGCCGGGATAGCGCGGCACGAGGGCGGCCTTGAGACCGACATCCTTGATGAGGGCGCCGACATGCAGCGCTCCCCCGCCGCCGAACGGCACCGCCGCGAAGCGTGCCGGATCATGGCCGCGTTCGATGGAGACGAGGCGGATCGCGCCCGCCATGCGTCCATTCGCGACCCGCACGATCGCCTCCGCCGCCATCATCGGATCAAGGCCGAGGGGATCGCCGACATGCTCCGCGATGGCTGCTCGCGCGGCCTCGACATCGAGCCGCTGAAGCTTGCCGCCGATGGGCCGGTCCGCGTTGATGCGGCCGAGGACGACATTGGCGTCCGTCAAGGTCGGGCGTGTATTGCCCTGCCCGTAGGCCACGGGCCCCGGGCGGGACCCTGCGCTCTCGGGCCCGACCTGGAGCATTCCTCCCGCGTCGACATAGGCGATGGATCCGCCGCCCGCCCCGATAGTCGTGATCTCGATCATGGGCGTTCGGATCACGAGACCGAAATCGATCGTCGTCTGGGCAGCCAGAGATGTTTCGCCACCGACGACGAGGGAGACGTCGAAAGAGGTGCCGCCGAGATCGCCCGTGATCACGTCGGGAAAGCCTGCCGCCTTCGCGATGGCCGCCGCGGCGATCACCCCGGCCGCCGGCCCCGACAGGGCCGTGCGCACCGGAAGACGGCGCGCCGTCTCGGTCGACATGACCCCGCCATTGGACTGCACGATGTGAAACGGGCCGCGATAGCCCTCCTGCGCCAGCGCACCGTCGAGCTTGGCGAGATATCCGCCGACGACGGGCTGGAGATAGGCGTTGAGGGCGGTCGTCGAGGTGCGCTCGAACTCGCGAATCTCGGGCAGGATCTGGGCCGAGCAGGCGACATTCGCGTTCGGCCAGACCTCACTCGCGGCGGCAAGCGCCCGCATCTCGTTGCGGGGATTGGCGTAGGCGTTCACGAACACGATGGCGAGCGCCTCGGCGCCCTCGTTCAGGAGATGCCGCGCCGCAGCCTTCACGGCCGCGGGATCGACCTCTGCGCGGATGCTGCCGTCGGCGAGCGTGCGTTCCTCCACCTCGAGCCGCAGGTCGCGGTCGACGACGGGGATGAAATCGCCCCACAGGCCCCAGGTGTGCTTGCGGTCGCGCCGGCGCATCTCGAGCACGTCGCGGAAGCCCCGGGTGGTGATGAGGCCGATCCGCGCGCCCTTGCGCTCGAGGAGCGCGTTGGTGCCGACGGTCGTGCCGTGCACGATGGAGGACAGGTTCCCGACGGGACCGAAGGATTTCAGACCCTCGAGGAAGCCGGCGGCCTCGTCGCCGCGGTTCGAGGGCACCTTCGCGGTTCGGAACCGGCCGGCGCTCTCGTCGAAGTAGAACAGATCCGTAAAGGTGCCGCCGACATCCACGCCGACGATGGATCGAGTCCCCGCGCTCATGCCGCGACGCCTCCCCGCAAGGAGGCGGTGCCCGCCTCGTCGAGTTCACCGGCCGGAGTCACCGCGACCCCATAATCCCGGGCTGCCGCCTCCCTGCTGATGAAGCCGAGGCGAACGTCGCGGGTGACGAGGCGAGGTTCCCGCGCCCGTGGGTCGCCCCACCCTCCGCCGCCTGGCGTTTCGAGTCGCACGCGCTCGCCCGCCCGGATCTTCACGTCGGCGATCTTGGAGGCGAGCGGGGGTGAGCGCTCCTGTCCGCCCTCCTGCCAGACGAAGCGGTTGAGGGCTCCGCTCGCGCCGCCTGCAACGCCGAAGGGCGCGAACTTTCCGCGTTCGCCGAGGAGAAACACGTCGGCGTCGGTCAGCGCCTCGAGCTCGTAGATGGCCCCGAGCCCGCCGCGATGCTCACCCGCTCCAGCGGAATCCGGTCGCAGGCTCCATTGGGTGAACAGAACCGGATAGGCGGCCTCGAGGATCTCGGCCGGAGGAATGGTTGCCATGGAGATGGGGTTGTTGGCGTGGTTGAGGCCGTCCGTCTCCGGATTGCCGCCAAGGCCGCCGCCGAAGAACGAAAACATCACCCAGCGCGAGCCGTCCGGCCGATGGCCCGCAAGCGAGAGCGCGTTGATGGTGCCGAAAGGCGCGGCCGTCGCCCGCGAGGGATCGGCCTTGGCGAGCGCGCCGAAGACGACGCCGATCACCCGCAGGATGGTCTCGGTGTAGCCGCCGACGGGCTTCGGCGCCTTGACACCGAGCAGGGTCGTCTCCGGGATCACGAAGGTGATCGGGCGCAGGCAGCCGGCATTGGCGGGAACGTCCGTGAAGACGTGCTTGAGGGCGACGTAGCAGGACGCCGCCGCTGTCGAATAGGCGATATTGAGCGGCCCGGCGCAAGGCTTCGACGAACGCGAGAAATCGAGCGTCATGGTGTCGTCCGACACCGTGAGATCGAGGGCGATGGTGAGGCGCTCGTCCGTGATGCCATCGTTGTCGAGGTAATCCTCGAAGCTGTAGGTGCCGTCGGGTAGCGCCCGAATGGCGGCGCGCATCATCGCGTCGGCCCGTTCCGAGAAGGCCTCGAAGGCGGCTGCAACGGTGCCGTCGCCCACCTCGTCGAGGAGTGCGAGGAGCCTGCGCTCTCCGAGATCCAGGGCATTCAGCTGTCCGTTGAGATCGCCGAAATTCGACACCGGCACCCGGGAATTGGCCTGCAGGATCGCGACGATGTCCTGGCTCATCACGCCGGCCCGAAAGAGCTTGACGGGCGGGATGCGCACGCCCTCCTGGAAACTCTCGGTCGCACGCGCGTTGAAGCCGCCGGGCACATTGCCCCCGATGTCGAGCCAGTGCCCCACGGAAGCGAGCCAGCAGAAGAGCCGGCCCTCCCGGAAGATCGGCCGCACCAGGCGGAAATCGTTGAGATGCGTTCCGCCATCGTAGGGATCGTTGAACAGGAAGGTGTCGCCGGGTTCGAGGCCGCCCTCCTTCGCGACCTTGTCGATCACCGCCTTGACGGCAAAGGCCATCGCGCCGACGAAGATCGGCAGGCCCTTCGTGCCCTGCACGAGAGTCGCCCCGGTCTCGGCGTGATAGAGGCCGTGGCAGGCATCCCGCGCCTCGGCGATGATGGGGTTGAAGGCGGAACGGTAGAGCGTCGCATCCATCTCGTCCGCGATCTGCTCGAGGCGGCCCTTCAGCACCGCCAGTGTCACGGGATCCACGGTTCTCATTCGGCGGCCTCCCGGTTGCGGCCTTCATAGCGCTCGCCCAATGCCAACATGTCGGGCGTGCCGACGAGGCGGTTGAGCGCCGCGAAGTCGAACATGCGCGCGCGAAAGGGCTCGTTCGTGCCGTGCTGCCGCAGGGAGCCGTAATATTCCTGCGCCGCGCGAGCGAGCGCCCGCACGATCCCGCCCGGGAAGATCACGAGCCGGAAGCCGAGCCGGCCGAGATCGTCGGCCGAGGACAGGGGCGTCTCGCCCCCCTCCACCATATTGGCGACGAGCGGCCTCCTGTGACCGAGCGCCCCCGCGACGGAAGCGAGCTGCTCGCGGGATCGCGGGGCCTCGACGAACAGCACGTCGGCGCCGGCCTCGGCGTAGAGTTCCGCCCGCTCGACCGCGGCCTCGAAGCCCTCCACCGCGACCGCATCCGTGCGGGCGACGATCAAGGTTTCCGCGTTTGCCCGGGCATCGACGGCGGCGCGCACCTTGCCGGCCATCTCCTGCGCCGGCACGATCGCCTTGTCCTGCAGGTGGCCGCAGCGCTTCGGGAAGGTCTGGTCCTCGATCTGGATGGCACTCGCGCCCGCCCGTTCGAAGACCCTGACGGTGCGCTGCACGTTCAGCGCATTGCCGTAGCCCGTATCCGCGTCGACGATGAGCGGGGTCTGCACCCGGTCGCGGACGAGCGCGATCGTGTCCGCGACCTCGCTCATGGTCACGAGCCCGATGTCGGGTCGGCCGAAGCGCGTATAGGCGATCGCGGCGCCCGAGAGGTACAGGGCCTCGAAGCCGGCCTCGCACGCGATGAGCGCGGTGAGCGGATCGTAGACTCCCGGTGCGAGGACGATGCCGTCGCGGGACAGCCGTTCCTTCAGGCTCATGGCAACCACTCCCCAACGATCGGCAGGATGGGATACAGGCAACCGCACCGCCGGGTACGGCGCGGCGGGAATGGGGGCGATGCGACGAGGGCAAGGGTCATGAGGGAAAAGGTCATGCGGGGCGCTCACATACCGAGATAGGCGCGCTTGAGTTCGGGATTGGCGCGCACCTCCGCGGCGGGACCGGACAGCGCGAAGCGTCCGTTCTCGAGGATGTAGGCGCGGGAGGCGAGTTCGAGGGATTGCACGACGTTCTGCTCCACCAGCATGATCGGCAGCCCATCCCCGTTGAGCTGGCGGATGAGGGTGAACATCTCCTCGACTAGGAGCGGCGACAGACCCAGGGACGGCTCGTCGAGGATGAGAAGCCGCGGCTCCGCCATCAGGCCCCGCCCGATGGCGAGCATCTGCTGCTCGCCGCCCGAGAGGGTGCCGGCGATCTGTCCCGAACGTTCGCGCAGGCGCGGGAAGGTTTCGAACACCCGCTCCAGATTCGCGGCGCGGTGCGCGCGCCCACGGCGATAGCTGCCGAGTTCCAGGTTCTCCCGCACGCTCATATTGGGGAAGACCTTACGGCCTTCCGGCACATGGATCAGCCCGGCTTCCACGATGGCGGGCGGCAGGCGGCCGTTGAGGGATTGGCCATCGAAGCGGATCTCGCCCGCACGGCCCGGGAGCACGCCCGACAGCACCTTGTTGAGCGTCGTCTTGCCGACGCCGTTCGAGCCCAGCACCGCCACGATCTCGCCGGCCGCGATGCTCATGTCGATGCCGCGCAGAACCTCGGTGCCGCCGTAGCCGGCGCGAAGGCCGCGGATCTCAAGCATCAGCCGCCTCCCCGCGCATGCGTGCAGCGGCGCCATGACCGAGATAGGCTTCGATCACCTGGGGATCCTCGCAGACCTGCGCGGGCGCCCCCTCGGCGATCATGCGACCTTGAGCCAGAACATAGACCCGCTCGCACAGGTTCATCACGGCCTGCATGACATGCTCGATCATGAGGATCGTCACACCCTCGTCCCGGATCGAGCGGATCACCGGAATGATGTCGCGAATCTCGGAGGGGTTGAGGCCGGCCAGCACCTCGTCGAGAAGGATAAGCCTCGGCTCGGTGGCGAGCGCCCGGGCGAGTTCGAGGCGCTTGCGACCGGCGACCGTCAGGCTCGCGGCCGGTTTCTGGAGTTCAGGGCCGAGGCCCACGCGCCGCGCGACCTCGGTGGCGCGCGTCAGGGCGTCTCTCCGCTTCGGCCAGCGCAGATGGGCCCCCACGGCGATGTTCTCGCAAACGGTGAGCCCTGCGAAGGGCTGAACGATCTGGAACGTCCGCGCGATTCCCTTGAAGGCGCGCACATGCGGTTCGAGGCGGCTGACATCCTCACCCTCGAACAGGACGCGCCCCTCCGTCGGGGTCTCGAAGCCGGAGATCACCGCGAAGAGCGTCGTCTTGCCGGCGCCGTTCGGGCCGATGAGGCCGGTGATCGAGCCCGCCTCGACCGTCAACGAGGCGGCGTTAACGGCGACGAGGCCGCCGAACCGCTTGGTGACGTTCTCGACCGCGAGCATCGTCATGCCCCCGTCGCGGCCCGGCGCCGCAGGCCGAGGCGGCGCATGAGACCGAGGAGCCCGTCCGGCGCGAAGGCCACCGCGAGGATGAGGAGCGCGCCGAAGATGACGAGATCGATGCCGGGCACGCTGCCCGCGAAGCTCTTGGTGAGTTCGCCGAGGCCGTGAAGGGCGAGCGCACCGAGAAGCGGCCCGAAGACCGTGCCGAGCCCGCCGATGATGGGCGCCAGAAGGGCCTCGACGGAGATCCACGTGCCATAGGCGATGGTGGCGTCGATATACAGGAAATACTGCGTGTAGAAGGCGCCGGCCGCGGCCGTGATGGCAGCCGACAGGCTGATGGCCTGCAGCTTCACCCTCAGCACGTCGACGCCTAAGGCCTTCGCGGCCCCCTCATTCTCCCGTACGGCCACGAGCTGCGCGCCGAAGCGCGAGCGCTCCACGGCACGGGTGATCACGAGCGCCGCGGCCACGAGCGCGAGAGCGATCCAGAAGAACGCCGCCCGGCTCGCGAACTGGAAGTTCTCGGGGCGGGCATCGAGCTTCACGAGCAAACCCGCCGCGCCGCCGGTGAGCGGCGAAGCGTTGGCGAGAATGCGCAGCACTTCCGCGAAGGCGAGCGTCACGAGGGCGAAGTAGGATCCGCGCAGGCCCGATCTGAAACTCAGAAAACCGATCACCCAGCCCACGAACCCTCCTGCTGCAATCGCCAGAGCAAAGCCCGCCCAGGCATTGACGCCGAGGCGGGCCTGCAGGATCGCCGTCACGTAGGCCCCGGTGCCGAAGAAGGCCGCATGCCCAAACGAGAACTGCCCACCGAAACCGCCGAGCAGGTTCCAGCCCTGCGCCGCCAGCGCGATCACGAGGGTGAACACGAGAAAGTTCAGAACCGTGTTGGTCGTGACGAAGAGCGGCACGAGTGCAAGGCACACGATGACCGCCGCAATGGAAGCGAGATCGCGCGGGGTCATGCCTTGGCTCCGAACAGGCCTGTCGGGCGTACGAGCAGCACGAGGATGAAGATGAGGAAGATGCCGATCTGCCCGAGGGAGTCACCGAGATAGAGTCCGCACAGGCTCTCGACGACGCCGATGAACAGGCCGCCGAGGAGCGCGCCCGGAATCGAGCCCATCCCGCCCAGCACCACGATGGTGAATGCCACGAGTACGAAGGCGTTTCCGACGCGCGGGTTGACGTAGAAGGTCGGCATGAGGAGGCAGGCCGCAACTGCAAGGCAGGCGCAGCCGAGGCCGAAGGTCACGGCGTAGACATGCGCGACGTCGATGCCGACGAGGCTCGCCCCGAGTTTCTCCTTCGCGACTGCCCGGATCGCCTTGCCGATATCGGTGCGGGCGAGAACGAGCCAGAGAGCCGCCGTCACGACGACCGCGGCCGCAAACCCGATCAAGCGCGGCCGGGAAAGCAGCAGCGGTCCCATCTCGACGACCTGAAAGGCATATTCGGTGTTGAGGGTGCGGGTATCCGACCGGAAGGTGGCCAGGAGCGCGTTCTCGACGGCGATCGAGAGGCCGAGCGTCACGAGAAGGATGTTGCTGTCGTTCCCGTGGCTTGCAGGTCCGATGACATAGCGCTGAACCCCATAGCCGAGCGCGAAGAAGAGCGGCGTGAGCAGTGGGATCGCGAGATAAGGATCGAGACCGAGCCCCACATGGACGCCCCACACCGCGAACATGGCCGCCGTGAGCAGAGCGCCATGGGCGAAGTTGATGATGTGCAGCACGCCATAGACCAGCGTGAGCCCGAGCGCGATGAGCGCATAGACGGCTCCGGTCATGAGACCGTTCACCATGGCTTCGAAGACGATGGCGGGCGAGTACATCGTGGGATCCTCGCCGTCCCCGAACCTGTGTTCGGGGACGGCGCCTTCTCGGATTTTAAGTGGTGACCGGGAAGACGGGCTTCCCGTCGGCGAAGGCTTCGGGGAAGATCACCTTGATGTCGTTCCCCTGCACCTGCAGATTGACGGGCGCGGCGCCCATGTTCTGCCCGTTCTCGAAGCGCGTGGGACCGTAGGGCATGATATGGTCCTTGAAGGTCGAAGTATTGAGCGCCTCGATGATCTTGGCTCGGTCGGCCGAGCCCGCGCGCTCGATGGCGTCGGCCAGGAGCCTCACGCAGGAATAGTTGAGCGGGACGTTGTAGGCGAAGACCTTACCCTGCGCCTCGGCCTGATTTTTCAGCTCCTGCGCTTTCGTGTTGCGCGGATCGTACCAGTGATTGCAATCCATCACGTTGGCCGCGGCCTCCGGGAACTCCTTCACGAAGCGGTAGTTCGAAGCCGCGCCGTTGAGCACCGCATAGACGCCCTTCGGACGGATGCGCTGCTGCTGCATCGTGCGGGCGAGGAGCACGAACTCGCCGTAATAACTCGAGGGAATGACGAGGTCCGGATTGAGCGAGCGGATGCGCAGCGCCACGTTCGACATGTCGCGGGCGGGCGTGGGATGCGCGATGGTTTCCAGCACCTCGAAGCCGCGCTTCGGCAACTCGGCCTGCATGAGCTTCGCGAGCCCCGAGCCGAACAGGCCGTCCTCATGCACGAGAACCACGGTCTTCGCGGGCTTGCCGGAGGCGTCGTTGAGCTTCACGAGGTTGTCGAGGGCGACGCTCGTCACCATGCCGAAGCCGGGCGCGAAGCGGAACGTGTTCTTGAGCCCGCGCTGCACGATCTGGTCGGTGACGCCGACGTCGACGATGTAGGGTAGATCGTAACGCGAGGCCGCCTGCGTCGCGGCGAGGCAGATGGGGCTCGCGAAGCCGCCGACGATGGCCGAGACGCCCTCGCCGTTCATCCGTTCGACCTCCTGCGTGCCTGCTTCCGGGTTCGAGCGCGCATCGCCGAACACCATCTGGAGCTTCGCCCCGCCGAGCGCCTTGATGCCGCCTGCGGCGTTGATCTCGTTGATCGCCATCTCTGCACCCATGCGGCCGAACTCGCCGTCTTGCGCCAAGGCGCCCGTGACGGGCTGCAGAATGCCGATCTTCACGGCGGCGGGCTGAGCGCGGAGCAAAGCGGGCGCGCCGAGAACGGCGGCGGTGGCCGCACCGCCCTTGAGCACGGTTCGGCGGGTGGGAGGCGCGAAGAAGGTCATCGGGTCACTCTCCTCTGGGGGTTGTCCCGCTTGCGGCGGGGGCTGGATGCGAGGCTCTCCGGCCTCTTCGAAACGGGCTTCTTGAAGTCTGCCGTTTGGGGCTCGTGATCCGTGGGCAGCGGCCTCCACTGGCGCTCGCCGGCCGCGCCCGTGCGCACAAGATCCATATGGAAGGAATAGCGGTCCGGCCGATACAGGGCGTGAAGGTGCTCGACGCCGCGCCCGGAGGCGTCGCTCACGATCCGTGTCAGCGAGAGAAGCGGTGAACCCATCTCGAGCCCGAGCACCTCGGCGACCTCGGGGCCCGCCAGCGTGGCTCCAATGATCTGGCTCGCCCGCTCGGCGACGACGCCGGACCGTTCCAAGAGCGTGAGGAGCGGCGTCGCTGCGAGGTCCGCCTCCGAATAGGTCAGCCCGATGCGCTCGGGCACGTGCGTGGTGAGATAGGAGAACGGCGCCCCGTCGATGAGCCGCACGCGCACCGAGCGCTGCGTGCGTTCGCCGGGCTCCAGCAACAAAGCCTCCGCGATCAGCTCAGGCGGCGCCCCGTAGGAAAACGAGAGAAGGCGCACGCCCGTCTGCCGGCCCATCTGGACGAGGTGGGACAGAACATTGGAGAGATCCGCGACGATTGGCCGGACCGCCCGAACCTCGCGCACGAAGGTGCCGGATCCCGGCCGGCGGTCGATCAGACCCTCGGCGGCCAAAGTATCGAGGGCCTTGCGCACCGTCACCCGAGAAACGCCCTGTTCGGCTGCGAGCGACGGCTCACCCGGCAGGCGCGATCCGGGAGCCAATTCCCCATTTGCGATCCGCTCCCGCAGCAGCAGGTAGAGCCGCCTAGCCTTGAGGGGTTCGACGCTTGCGTCCAAGGGATCACCGCGGGGCGGAGTGGCGCCGATTGCCTGAAACAGCAAACAGCTTGCTGTCTAGTTTATAAGACAATCTCCTTGCGTCAAGCGGGCCTCTGGAGAATACTCCGGACACCCTCCATATCGTCTGCCTCGCCGGGGAGAGACCAGCATGGCGCACAAGCCGCCGAGAACGCTGTTCGACAAGCTGTGGGACAGTCACGCGGTCGTTACCCGCGAGGATGGACAGACACTGTTGTGGGTCGACCGGCACTTCGTTCACGAGGGGTCTTTTCATGCCTTCAACAAGCTGAAGGAGCGCGGCGCACGCGTCGCCCACCCCGCCCTCACCTTCGGGATCGCGGACCATTACGTGCCCACACGGCGGGGCGGCGGCATCGCCGATCCCGCGATCCGCTCCATGATGGACCAATTGCAGAACAATACCGGCGCGAACGGCGTGCTGCTCTTCGGTCTCGACGATCCGCGGCAGGGCATCGTTCATGTGGTCGGCCCGGAGCAGGGCCTCACCCTGCCGGGGCTGCTCGTCGTGTGCGGAGACAGCCACACATCGACCCACGGCGCCTTCGGGGCCTGGGGCTTCGGGATCGGCGCCTCCGAGGTCGCTCATGTGCTGATGACGCAGACCCTCTGGCAGCGCAAACCCCGCCGCATGAGAATCTCGGTCGAGGGGAAACTTGCGGCCGGGGTCGGCGCCAAGGACATCGCGCTCTCCATCATCGCCCGGATCGGGGCGGACGGTGCGCAGGGCCATGCGATCGAATATGCAGGCTCGTCCGTTCGCTCTCTCACGATGGAGGGGCGGCTGACCCTGTGCAATCTCTCCATTGAGGCCGGTGCCCGCTGCGGGATGGTGGCGCCGGACGAGACGACCTTTCACTATCTTCAGGGCCGCCCCTTCGCGCCGCAAGGCGAGGCCTTCGAGCGCGCACTGGAGGATTGGCGCCAGCTCCCGAGCGACGATGAGGCCGAATTCGACCGGGAGGTGGCGCTCGCCGGCGACGACATCGCCCCCGTGGTCACATGGGGCGTCAGCCCCGAGGACGCGTTGCCCATCGATGGGTCCGTGCCGGATCCCGAACGGGTCGCGGATCCGGCGCGCGCCGCGCAGATCCGCGATGCTCTCGCCTATATGGATCTGCGCCCCGGCCAGAGGCTGAAGGACGTTCAGGTCGACAGGGTGTTCATCGGCTCCTGCACCAACAGCCGGATCGAGGATCTGCGAGTGGCGGCTGCGGTGCTGGCAGGGCGCAAGGCGCGGGTGCCGGGCCTGGTGTCGCCTGGCTCCTCCCTCGTGAAGCAGCAGGCCGAACAGGAGGGCCTCGACCGGATCTTCCGCGAAGCGGGCCTCGAATGGGTGGAGTCCGGCTGCTCCATGTGCGTCGGCATGAACGGCGATCTCGTCCGGCCGGGCGAACGCTGCGCCTCCACGACGAACCGCAATTTCAAAGGGCGCCAAGGCCCGGGCTCGCGGACCCATCTCATGTCGCCCGCCATGGCGGCTGCGGCCGCGGTGGCGGGACGTCTCACCGATTGCCGGGATCTCCTGCGGGAGCGCGCCTGATGCAGCCCTTCCGCTGTCTCACAGCCGTCGCCTGCCCGCTGCCCGTCGCCAACATCGACACCGACCAGCTCATCCCGGCGCGTTTCATGAAACGCTCGCGCGCGGAGGGCTATGGCGGCTATCTCCTGCACGACATGCGCTTCGATCCGCAGGTCAACGCAAAGCCCGGATTTCCGCTGAACGAGCCGGCTTACGCGGGCGCTCGGATCATCGTTGCCCGTCGCAACTTCGGCGCCGGCTCCTCCCGGGAAGCCGCCGTCTACGCGCTCGTCGATTACGGCATCCGCTGCGTCGTCGCCCCGAGCTTCGGCGACATCTTCGCCTCGAACGCCGTCAATAACGGCCTCCTTCCCGCTCGTGTGACGGAAGCGGAAGCGGAGGCGCTGCTGAGCGTCATCGAAGCCGGCACCCGCGAGGTCACGGTCGATCTCGACGCACAGACCATCACAACCGGAGGGGATCGGATCGCGTTCACGGTGGACCCGGTCTGGAGGCTCAAGCTCCTCAACGGTTGGGACGACATCGACCTGACCCTCGCCCAGGCCGACCGGATCGAGGCCTTTGCCGCCGAGGACCGCATCCGTCGGCCCTGGGCCGCGCCGGGGGCCGGTTGAGCATCGCGGACCGGCATCGCCGCCTCCCGTTCGGGGGTCAGTGACTTTCCCGCCTTTAAGGCAGCCGACGCGGATCCGCGTGAGAGGCGCTCAAGATCGCAGCCCGGGAGCCTCCTGACCGGTGCGCTCCACATACTCGCTGTAGCCCCCGCCGTACTGGTGAACGCCCTCCGGCGTGAGTTCCAGAACCCGGTTCGACAACGCACTCAGGAAGTGCCGGTCGTGCGAGACGAAGAGCATCGTGCCCTCGTAGCGCGCCAGCGCCGCGATGAGCATTTCCTTCGTGCCGATGTCGAGGTGGTTGGTGGGCTCGTCGAGCACCAGAAGATTGGGTGGATCGTAGAGCATATGGGCCATCACGAGACGCGCCTTTTCGCCTCCCGAGAGCACCCTGCATCTCTTCTCCGCATCGTCGCCCGAGAAACCGAAGCAGCCCGCGAGCGTGCGAAGCGAGCCCTGGCCGGCCTGCGGAAAGGCGTCCTCCAACCACTCGAACACCGTGCGGTCGCCGTCGAGCAACTCCATGGAGTGCTGCGCGAAATAGCCCATCTTGACGCTGCCACCCAGAGCGACCGCGCCTTCATCGGGAGAAGTGGCGCCCGCGACGAGCTTCAGCAGCGTCGATTTGCCCGCGCCGTTGACCCCCATCACACACCAGCGCTCCCGGCGGCGTACCGTGAGATCCAGCCCCTCGTAGATGGTCCGGCTGCCATATCGCTTATGGACGTTCTTTAGCTTCACCACATCGTCCCCGGAGCGAGGCGCCGGCGGGAACTCGAAGGTCACCGATTGCCGGCGTTTCGGAGGCTCGACACGTTCGATCTTCTCCAGCTTCTTGACCCGGCTCTGCACCTGGGCGGCGTGAGACGCCCGCGCCTTGAAGCGCTCGATGAACTTGATCTCCTTGGCGAGCATGGCCTGTTGCCGCTCGAACTGCGCCTGCTGCTGCTTCTCGTTCAGCGCCCGCTGCCCCTCGTAGAATTCATAATCGCCGGAATAGGTCGTGAGCGTCCCGCCATCGATCTCGACGATCTTCGTGACGATGCGGTTCATGAAGGCGCGGTCGTGCGAGGTCAGCATCAAGGCGCCCTCATAGCCCTTGAGAAAAGCCTCGAGCCAGATGAGGCTCTCGATATCGAGGTGGTTGCTCGGTTCGTCCAGCAGCATCACGTCCGGGCGCATCAGGAGAATCCGAGCGAGCGCCACACGCATCTTCCAGCCCCCCGAGAGAGAGCCCACGTCGCCGTCCATGGTTTCGTCGCTGAAGCCGAGCCCCGCCAGGACCTCCCGCGCCCGGCTCTCGAGGGAATAGCCGTCGAGCTCTTCGTAGCGCGCCTGCACTTCGCCGTAGCGTTCGATGATTGCATCGAGATCCGCCCGGTCGGGATCCACCATGGCGGCTTCGAGTTCCTTCAGTTCGGCGGCTACCACGCTCACGGGGCCCGCACCGTTCAGCACCTCGGCCACGGCGCTGCGGCCTGCCATTTCGCCGACATCCTGGCTGAAATACCCGATGGTCAGACCGCGCTCGATGGATACCTGACCCTCGTCCGGCTCCTCTTCTCCGGTGAACATCCGGAATAGAGTGGTTTTGCCCGCGCCGTTCGGACCGACGAGGCCGACCTTCTCGCCTCTCTGGAGGGTTGCCGAAGCCTCGATGAAGAGGATGCGGTGGCTGTTCTGCTTACTGACGTTCTCGACGCGGATCATGGGAGCTGGCCTGAGGGAGTTCGGCGGCCTTATGCCACCTCTCGGACCCGGCGACGACCCCGAAGTGATGCAAATGGCCGGCTCGCGGGCGCTGCGACGATGTCGGAGAACGCGAGTGACCGGATCGTGGGGTCAGCGCCGGCGCGGAGGCCCCTGATCCGGGTTTCGACTTTGGATCATCCGAGGTCGTTCGAGGCTGGTGCGGGCGCCCTCCGCCAAGCCCCGAGATCATGGTGGTGAAAAGCCTCCTTCCAGTCGCGGCGGCTGGAAGTTTGAGGCCTTGGACGGCGTGCTTCGGATGGCGTGCTGCGCGAGAACACTCCGGCGTCGGCACCCACACACAGGCAATCTGAGACGGGCTCGCAGGTGATGATTGCTTGATCTGGCCGTCCGTCATGGATCGAGCGGTGGGCCCGCCGGCACCACACCGTCGTCCGGCTGCGCCTGGGCGCAAAGCTGGGGACCTGGCCTCAGGAAGATCGGGATCGTCTCTGAGCCGGCCCGCTCCATGTCATGCGGCCGGGGGTCAGAGGGACAGGCGCGCCTCAGAAGCCGAGCCGTCGTCTCGACATAGGGGCTCTCCATCTCCACGACCGCCTCTCGGAGCCGTGAAGCTCCGAGACGAAATTCGCATACTGGGCAACCATGCTCTCGATCGAGAGATGCTCGACCGAGGGCCTCGCATTGGCCGCGAGCGTCGCTCGAGTGGGGCCATGTGCGAGGAGCGAGAGCCGGTCCACGAATCCGGCGGTGTCCCCCGCCTTGAACAGGTAGCCGTTCACACCGTGCCGAACGATCTCCGGTGAGCCGCCGACGTCGGACATCACCATGGGGACGCCGCTCGCTAGGAATTCGAGGGCTGCAAGCGAGAAGGTCTCGGCCCGGGGACTGCACAACACGCCAGCATCGCTCGCCACCATACAAGGGCGCACATCCGCCTTCTCGCCGGCGAAGAGAATGTGATTCGAAACGCCGCGCTCTTGCGCAAGGCGTTCGACCGCCGGTCTGGTGGGGCCATCACCGACGAAGAGGGCCTTGGCCGGCAAGCCGCGGGCCCTGAGCTCGCTTATGGCCTCGACGAGTTGCGCATGGTTCTTCTCGGGCCGGAAGGCGGCAACCATCCCGAAGACGACGTCATCATCCGTAAGGCCAAGCTGCTCACGGATCGAGGCCCGCTGGGCCGCGTCGAACCGAAAGCGCGAGAGATCGATGCCGTTGAGGATGACGGGCGTCCGATGGCACCAGAGGGAGCGCTTCTCCCAATGCTTGCGCTGGCTGTCGCAGATGTAGACGAGCGCATCGGCGAACGCGATCGCAAGTCGAAACAGAGGGAGCTGTCGTTCCTGACGCTCCTGAAGCACCGTCGAATGGAAGATGCAGGCGATCTTGGCGTTCGTTGCGCCTAGAATGCGAGCAACGACGGCAATGATGAGCGTGGTCTGGTTGACGGCAAGAATGACGTCGGCCTTCCGGCCCTTGATCGTCCGCCAGATACGCCGCCAATCGGAGAGGCCGGGAAGCCCCCTGATGTTGAGTTCAACCGCACCTTCTGCTCCTTCGAGGTCCAGCAGAGTGCCCGATCGTCCCGCTCCATAGACGAGAAGGTCTGTGCTGAAACCGCGTCGGCTCAAGCGTGCTCTTAGATCGATGGTGTGGCGCTCGGCGCCGCCGACCGCGAGACTGGATACGAAGAAGGTGAGCCGCGTCATCGCATAAGTACTCAGCTCGCTGTCGGATGAGCGGACTTTCGGGCAAGGCGATGTCCCGCCGCGATAGCGCGTCGCCTCGTATACTCGACACCGCTGACCACGCCCGCAAGACGGGAGAGATCCCTGGGATAGGGGAAGCGGGGAACGGCAAAGCGTGCGTCGTTTCCGGATGAAAACTGCCTCTGAGTGACGTGACGAGGCTGGGTCGTCACCGCAGCCCGCATACCGGCTTCCCGCACCGCGTTCCGTTCGCGTTCGGAGAACGACCAGGTCGTCCCGTTGGGGTAGGAGAAGACCGGCACGACGGATTGCGTCTCCTGCCTGACGCGAAACCACGAATCGGCGATCTCGGTCAGCACCGTGTCGTTCTCGACGCGCGAGAGGATCGGATGGGACACGGTATGGGGACCGAAGCTCATCCCGAGCTTAGCGCAGGCTCGGACTTCGTCCCAGGTCATCGGGGCGAACTCCGGCGGGCATCGATCCGGCAGGCGAACCTCGAGTTGCCGAGCCAAGTCCAGAATGGCTTGGTGCTTGCGGTCGTCACTCACATGCTTGAGCGCCTCGGTGAGACGGTTGATCGCCGACTGTCGCTGCGCAGCCGTCGAGCATTCCACAGTGAATGTTGTGTCTCCCAAGGGCACCGAAGCGTTCCGCACCACGGTATTGCGCAGGATGTATTCGACCTTGTCCCACCACAACCAAAGCTTGCCGTCGAGAAAGCCTGTCACGAGAAAGACGGTCGCGGGGCAGTCGAACTCCGCGAAGATCGGTGCCGCGATCCTCGCGAAATCCGAGTAGCCGTCGTCGATCGTTAAGACGACCGTACCGGGGCGCGGCTCTCTGCCCTCTTCCAGGATCGTGATAAGTTCCGAGAGGGAGATGACTTGGAAGCGATGCCTTCTCAAGAAGGCCAGATACGCCCGCAACTGATCAGGCGAATGTCCCGGGGTGCCGGCATCTTCATCCTGAAACCTGTGCATGAAGAAGATTGTTGCCGCTTCTCCCCGGAGAGGCCGCATCAGTTGAATCGCTCGGTCCTTGGCGAGGAGACCGAGAAGCCTGTCCTTCATTGCGTTCCGCTCCTCAAGTCCGAGAGCCATGCGCTCAGACCTGTATTCTGATCGATACTGGAAACGAGAAATGGTCCTAATTCGATCCAAAAGTGAGAGGTCAGCCAAAAATAAATGCTCTTAATAATCGCAACTACAGTCCGGTAGAAGGACTGGGCGGCCACTGGTATGGCGCTATCTGGGAGTCCCAGGAGCATGCTGCCGGAGGAGACGCGCGATTGGGTTTGTATCTTGTGACCGGCGGCTGTGGGTTCATCGGGTCCCACCTGGCCGATGCGCTGATCGCTGGCGGTCACCGGGTCCGGATACTGGACGATCTTTCGACGGGCAAACGCACCAATCTGCCCGCGGGCGTCGAGTTCCTTCATGGCAGCGTGGTCGATGCGGACAGCGTTGCCGCGGCGATGGACGGTATCGACGGATGCTTTCACCTGGCCGCTATCGCGTCGGTGGAACGGAGTACCCAGGACTGGGTCGGCACCCATCGCACGAACCTGACAGGAGCCATTACGGTTTTCGACAGAGCGAGAACGGCACGTCCGGGGACACCGGTGCCTGTGGTCTATGCCTCGTCGGCCGCCGTCTACGGCAACAACGGAGCGCTGCCCCTGCGGGAAACATCGATCGCGAAGCCGCTCTCGGCCTATGGGGCCGACAAGCTCGGCTGCGAACAACATGGAGCCGTCGCCGGCAGGGTCTTTGGGGTCCCGACCTGCGGGCTACGCTTCTTCAATGTGTTCGGGCCGCGGCAGGATCCGAAATCACCTTATTCGGGAGTGATCTCGATCTTCTGCGACCGCCTGAAGTCGGGACAAGGCATCACGATCTTCGGTGATGGGCGACAGATCCGAGACTTCATTTTCGTCGCCGATGTCGTGGAGGCCCTCCTGGCCGCAATGCGGCATGTATCCGTCGAGGAGCGCGTCTTCAACGTCTGCAGCGGGCGTGCCACGTCGCTCCTCGACCTCGCAAGCACGATCGCGGATCTTCTTGGGGTCGAGTGTCAGCCGAGCTTTCAGCCCGCCCGATTGGGGGATGTTCGAGAATCGCTCGGAGACCCGATGGCCGCAGGTCATGGCCTCGGGTTCTGGGCCCGAACCGATCTTCGAACCGGCCTGATGTCGACTTTGAACGGGACCTGAAGCCGTCCGGCAAGTGCACGCCTACTTCATGTCCCTGCCGCTGCCGGTTCGAGGCTGCCGGCTGCCGAGGGATCAGGTCGCGCAGCCCCCCTTGCTGGCCATCCCCGAGGGCAGCGCCTTCCCCGGCAGTTCAGCGCGGAAACCTTCGAGGCGGCCTCGGTCGTCCGTTCCGCCGGCATGCTCCCCAGCTTCAGCAAGGGATTCCCGGCCAAATTCCCCACAAGGCGCCCTGCCCTTCGCAAGGATGCTCTACGAGCGGGCGTAGATATCCTCGATGCGCACGATGTCGTCCTCGCCCAAGTAGGGTCCCGACTGGACCTCGATGAGGTTGAGGGGCACCCGTCCCGGGTTCTCCAGCCGGTGCACGCAGCCGAGCGGCAGGTAGATCGACTCGTTCTCCCGCACGAGGAGTTGTTCGTTGTCCCGCGTCACGAGTGCCGTGCCGTTCACCACCACCCAATGCTCCGCCCGGTGGAAGTGCTTCTGGAGCGAGAGCTTGTGGCCGGGATTGACGGTGATCCGCTTCACCTGGAACCGGTCGCCTACATGGATGGACTGGTAGTAGCCCCAGGGCCGGTGAACGCGCTGGGTCTGCGTGGCGCTCTCGTGGCCCGTGGCCTTGAGGCGGTCCACCACGAGCTTGAGATCCTGGTCCCTCTGCTTCGTGGTGACGAGTACGGCATCGGGAGTCGCCACGACGACGAGGTTCTCGACCCCGAGGGTCGCGACGAGGGGGCCCTCCGAGCGGATATAGCTGTCCTTGGTATCGAGGCTCACCACGTCCCCGAGCGTGACCGTGCCGTGCTCGTCACCCTCGCTCATCTCGCTCAGGGCCGACCACGAGCCGATGTCGGACCACGCGAAGCTCACGGGAACCACCGCGGCCCCGGCGGTGCGTTCCATCACGGCGTAATCGATCGACACGGAGCGCGCGCCCGCGAAGGCGTCCGTGTCGAGGCGCAGGAAGTCGAGGTCCGTGGCGGCCCGGGCGACGGCATCCCGGCAAGCCGCCACCAGAGCCGGCTCGAACCGCTCCATCTCTGCGACGAGCTTGGCGGCGGGCAGGAGGAAGATGCCGCTGTTCCACGCATAATCCCCGGAGGCGAGATAGGACTCGGCCGTCGTCCGGTTGGGCTTCTCGGCAAAGCCCGCGACACGATAGGCGCCCGGTGCCTCCGCCAAGGGCTCGCCCTGGCGGATATAGCCGTAGCCCGTGGCGGGGCTCGTGGGCGCGATGCCGAACAACACGAAATGCCCGGCTTCGGCAGCGTTCAGCCCTGCCTCGACCGCCGCCTGGAAGGCGACCCGGTCCGGGATCACGTGGTCGGCGGGCATCAGCAGCAGGATGCTCTCCGGATCCCGCTCGAGGGCCACGAGGGCAGCGACCGCCGCGGCCGGCGCGGTGTTGCGGCCCATGGGCTCCAGGATGATCCGCGCCCCGGACTGGCCGATGCCGCGCAGCTGCTCGGCGATGATGAAACGGTGCTCCGCATTGGCGATCACCAGGGCCTCGGCGTAGAGCCCGGAGCCCGAGACGCGCCGGGCGGTCTGCTGGAGGAGACTCTCCGTGCCGGTGAGCGGGAGGAGCTGCTTGGGCAGCGCCTCGCGGGAGAGAGGCCACAGCCGCGTGCCGGTGCCGCCGGACAACAGAACGGGAGTGATCATCGGCATGGGGCCCTCAGGAAAATGACGCGGGTGCAAGTCGGTCCGGTTGAGGTCGGTCCGGTTCAGGTCGGTCGAGTGTGAGCAATAGGCGTTCCGCTGCCAGGCGGCCGCACCATGCATACATAGCGCAAGGATCGGGGTTGCCAGGAACCCGGCGGAAGATCGGCCGGCTTGGGCTCGGGATTTCACTATCCTTTGCCGTGGTTCGGGGAACCGTAATACACACGAGCCTTGTTGAACTACGGCCTGTTAGCACTTGATCCAGTCGAGAGCGGCAGCGAGGTGGAGGACGCCCATGAAGGATGAGGCAGTCTTCTCGTAGCGTGTGGCAACGGCTCTCCACTCTTTGAGCCGAGCCCAGAGCC